>Ga0228710_1000027_pt1 | contig 103498 bp, 55 predicted proteins | sample MedpolnodulmetaG_FD_177995 | JGI IMG/M metagenome (GOLD analysis project Ga0228710, IMG submission 177995) | Root nodule microbial communities from Medicago polymorpha collected in Santa Monica, California, United States - pink nodules | ecosystem: Host-associated > Plants > Roots > Nodule...
CAAATCGCATCCAAATCCAATGATTATTAAAAGAAGAAAGAAAAAAACATGGACGGAGTTTCTCACGGTTAGTGGCGCCTTCGGAACTCCGGTAGCGTTTTCCGGTGTGGAGTTCAGTGCGACTCCATCTTGTTGTTTCAGATTTAGATTCTTCAAAAGGAAAACGAACACATGATTTTTTTTTTTAAGGAAACTCATGAATTTAGAAATGTTCTTATTTCATTTTTAATATTCATATTCATGAATCTAAGTTCATGTTCCTTTTACAGGGTAAAAGGAAAGGAAAGCTAAAGTTATCAAAGAATGCTCCTAAAACACACATGTAGGGAATTTGCAAGCTTTAGTTTGGACAAATAACACAAACAATAAGCTAATTGTATCTAAATGAAGAGAGAAAAGATAGTTGACAATGTTTTGTGATGATTATGATCTTGGTTAAGATAAAGGATGATGGTTCTTCAAAAAAGATGAAGATGATGTTCATAGATGATGATGTTGACAATAATCTGAGAACAAAAATGAACCTCACGCCCCTTCCAATTTTTTATTATTTTTTTAATTACACAATTATTTTTTTCCTATTTTTTAATTTATTTTTCATTTATTTAATTTAAAAAATAATTATATGGTTTTTTTTTAATTTTCTAATTAAATAATTAGACATGTGGCGTGCCTCGTAAACATTGAGGGGTCAAAATTGCCCAAAAGGACCAAAGATGCGAATGTGGTAAATCTTAAGGGGCTGCAATTGTAGTTTTTGTACATAGGTAGCCAAAATTGCAACTTTTTAAAACTTAAAAGGGGAAAGTGCACTTTAGCCTTATATATACTTGATGTTTACCGATGAATTAACATAACTTTTATCAGAAGTATCGGTGCTCTTTTAAAAAAAAATAATCAGAAGTGTCGGTATTGACCTGGTCATGAAGAAATATGAGAAGATATTTGTTCTGAACACCCTCTCTAGCCTTTGCCCGTCAATCTCCTCAACTGATGAGCACTCATATTGCTCAGCAGCATTGTTAACAAGAATATCAATGTGGCCATAAGCATTAACAACCTCATCAACCACTCTCTTGCAATTCTCATCAAACCCTAAGTCAGCTGCTACAGCCAGTGGATCCTTTGCATCAGCACTCTTTGCACTCCTTATCATTTCTAGCGTGTCCTTCGCATCCTTGTCTTCATCACCCTTTACATATGTAAATGCAACCGTAGCACCTTCTAAGGAAAATAAATTGCATACTGCTCGTCCAATTCCAGAGTCACCTCCTGTTATTACAGCTACCTTACCCTGAAGTTTAACACAAGAAAAATAACATGTATAAATCAATTAATTAAATGTTTATGTACATGTATTTATGTATAAACTTTTTTTGTAAAAAATAAGAAATAATTTGATATAGGTTATTTTTCTAAGTTATTATGGATTTTTTTATTAGAAGTTGTCCGGGACATCATATCGTAAGTTGTTTATATAAACATTCTGAAATAATTTTAACTCAAATAATTACCAATCCAAATATTGTAAAAAAATAAATAAATCAACCCAATGTTTATGCTCAAACTTACTATTAAAATAGGTCTATGAACCTGGTCATATAATATTAAATCAAATAAATGACCATTTTGTTCCTCAAAATTATAAGCAACCAATACAAAATCCTCAAATTGAAAAGGAAATCTTTAAAATTAAGAATGATTTTCACATTTTGTAAATAAGGTGATTCAATTGTCTAATTTTTATAATTTGGAACAAAATGGTGATTCAAAATGGTGAATATATACTTGAAGTTTGTTTGATGGCTTGTAGTCAGGGCAAGTGAATTGAGGTAGTGGATCCATAACATGTTCCTTCCCAGGTTGTGTGTCTTGTTTTTGTGGGGGGAATTTCTGTTCACCGGAAGCCATTCTTACAAACAAGATTTTGGGAAAAGATTTGTAAGGAATTTCCTGAGTTGATGGAAATATTGGTATGAATTGAGTCTTGTTTCTCGAAGGTAAATTACACAAGGTTGATATGGTTATTAGTGATCTTGATGATGAACAAAGTGTGCGGTTAAACGAATAGTGCGTAGTGAGACACTTGAACATATTGCACGTGTAGCATGGCACTGAATTATGACATGCAAATCAAGAAGTTCTTATAAGGAAATGAATATGCCACGTGGTAGACATTGGCAAACAGGTGTTGACGTGTCGTGTGGTTCGCATGTAGTGGACTATATACACGTGTGTAGAAAACAAAGGTTTGGTCTTGGTGCATATTTCAACTTTTTTTTAGGGCACATTATATTCTTTGGAAAATGTTAACCGATGCTCCCACAGCGAGGTATTGGTTAAGGACTTTAAATTTTTTTTTATAAAAATGTGTGTAATCATTGTATTGAAAACTTTAATATTTTAGAAGAATAGTTATTTAATTTAACATATTTAAAGAATGTTCTGAAAAGACTCGCTAACAAGACTCTTATTTTTTTTAAATTGATAAATACATCTTTCTAAAAAAATATATATCTTTCTTTATAAATATTACCAGTGCCAGTAAAGATAATTCTTATGTTAACTTTTGCATGTCCAAATAGTTTATATGGACTACAGATGGGACATATTAATTGAAATGTGTCCCTCAAAACAAAATAAAATTGAAAACGTGGCATTATATTGATCTCACGTATGCTAGGTGACTACGGCATTAGGATTAACTTAATGTGTAAGTGGTCACTTTAATTTCTGATTTTACACCTTGCTGTCACTTTAATCTTTGACTTGAGATAAACAATAAAATAGTCCCTAAATATGTTCATATGTTATCAGTTTAGTCCTTACTGTTAAAAACTTATGTTAATCGATGATGTGTCAATCATAAGGACTAAATTAAAAGTAAAAGAATATTTTTTATAAAAAATAAAAAAAAAAAAAAACAAAAAATATTCATCATCTTCATCTCTATCATTGCAATTTCAAAGTTGTGTCTCTTTTTGAAATTTTCAGTTAGAATTACCTTTTTACTCATATAAGACCACGGCATTAGGCAATAGAATTGAAAAATCTATACTTTTTGGTTGCTCAAATTCAACCTTCAAAATGGCATCCCTAGACAGAGAGCTTAATGAGTTTTCTTTGTCCAAGTTTTCTCAGCAAACTAAGTGGTGGCTACAACCTACATGTGTAATGCATTTCCTTTCTTTGCAAACTAAGAAAAAGATAAATTTTAGAACAAATGCATAAATTCAATTATCCATATATATAATTGCATTAGATTATTTATACATGTTAACAAAAGGAAAAAAAAAATCAAGAATGGGTTGAAAGATGGTTTCAGTTTTTGCTGCAGGTTAGGCCTTTTCTTTTGGACTCTGCAGTGGTTTTGTTGTTGTGTTCACCGTCATCGATTTGTTGGTAGAGATGAAAGTGATGAATATTATTTTTTTGTTTTTTATCATCAATAAAAAATTATTTTTTTACTTTCAATTTGATCCTTATGATTGACACATTATCGGTTAACAAAATTTTTTAATGGTAGGGACTAAACTGATAACAAATGTACACATTTAAAGACTATTTTGTAGTTTATTCTGAATCGGAAACTAAAGTGACATCGATGTGCAAAGTTAGGGATTAGAGTGACTATTTACTCTTAACTTAATTGTGTTTTTGAGGGCTAATTTGTCATTTGTCAATAATCGCCTTAAAAAATTGATGATTATTGTCGTTGCACAAGTACAACTATTGACAAATTTATAGGCTAATTAGTGCTTAGTAAGTTGATTACATAGGACAAAATTACAATGTGATATATTTGTCATGTCAGAGCCTCTAATGATTTTTTTTTTGAAAGAATGTCACAGTCTCTAATGATATAAGTTAGAAGAGAAACCATGTGATATATTTGTAATGTCATAACCTCTAATGACATAAGTTAGAAGAAGAACCATTTTGAATGAACACATTTTTATAAATATATTACTTTATCGATTTTAAAAGATAGAGGTGGGTATATTAAGTTAGTTCTCACAAGATTTAGCTTAAATAGGTTTTAATTGCTTTAAAATTGAAGACTTCTCTAATCTTTTACATGTTTGTTGAGTCATTGTTACAAGAAAGAGGAATGTGAATTTTACTTCAAAAAATTGACTTCAGTCATCATTGGAATGTCATCCTATATGTTTAGTAAATGAAATAATTTTAAAATGAACGATCCTTATCTTGTCAGCACCAGATTTCCTAGGAGCAAGAAGAATAATAGTAGCATTAAAGCCCCTCTAGTTACAAGCAAAGTACCCATAAAGTGAAGAGTATCTCCCTCTAATGAGAAAGCATAATGTAGGATCAAGGAAAGACTCCCACCACACCTTTACTTAATTATCACTATATTTCTCCATATTTCAATTTACATATAGTACGTTTTAAAACTAAAATAACTAAAAATTTATACTCCTACCCTTACCATTTTTTAAAAAGAATCATTTTCTATGGTATTTCAACTTTCAAAAGTATTCTATATTTTTATTTATTTAGCACAAAAAATATGTATTATAGCTTTTGCTGAGTCCTCATTTTATTCCTTTTCCATTCTCCACACCAAAAAAATTTCCACCATGGGTTATATATATAATGTGTGATGATTGTCTTTCACATTCATATATGATCATATTGTAGTTGCATATAGGCCTTTATTGAGGGTATTCTCCACTCCAATTCAACAAATTCTATCAATTTAACTCCCCGTTGCATTTTACTACCATGTCCTCCTTCAAACATGGTCTCTACCTTCTCCTACTTGTCTTTTCCTACAACCTGCTTACAAGTCCAATGACTTGTGCCTGCGGAGGTAATACACTACAGCTTCATGCTTGTTTAATTAATTAGTAGTTTAGTCCTTTAAATTTACAAAATAGCAATTTAATCTCTTAAATTAAACAATGTTGGTCTATACAATCATTTTTTTCAAATTTAACACCACAATTTTAAAAGTTATATTATGCGCTTGTCGTCATGCAGTAGAAGATTGATCAAATCAATGCTGATATTTTTCATTAGTTTTGATGAATGTTTACTAAAAAGATATATTGACGAAAATACTAAATTGATAAGGTTCCTTAAGGAACAATTTTACTATTTCGAAAATTTGAACTACTAAATTGATAGATGTTTATAATTTCGAGGACAAAAATGTTCATTTGCCAAAAAAATAAATACAAAACTAACTTATATACATTCTAAATATAATGTCTAATACCTCTCCAAAAAAAAAATATAAAGTCTAATATGTGTGTTTTTTTGCTGTCTATTTTCCATGCAGAGAAGGAGAAGGATCTACTTCATGACATCAACACTTACAGAAAAGTTCTAAACCTTCCTATCCTAGAGAAAACTGACAAGTCATCATGTTTAGCTAACAAAATTGCAAATGATCTAGAACATAAACACTGTGAAGAATTTCATAACTATTACCCTAATATACCTGGTAAAAACCCCAAAATTCCTAACTTCGAAAAGAGTGTTGAGAAGTGTAAGATCAACATCAATACCACAAAAGATGGGGTCATTATGCCAATGTGTGTGCCTAAATTGGACCAAGATGATTTGTTTTCTAATTATACTAAAAATAGTCACTTTACAAAGTATTTAAATAATTCCAAGTATATTATAGCAGGGGTTGGTTCTGAAGATGATTGGATGGTTCTTATTATTAGCACTAACACAACTTCTGGAGATTTTTCTTCTGCTAATTCTTTGCTTGTTGGAGCTTGGAAGGGTCAATGGTTGTTGATGACTACATTATTCTTGAGTGTGTTTGTTTTTATGTTCAACTAAATTGATTGTTCTTTTCTTTTTTGTTTCTTGTGTGCTACATTTGATGGAATTTTCTTTTTTTTTATTCACATATATTTCTTTGTTATTGGGACAAGATTTTTCTTTTTTTGTATTTTTTTTGTATATTGGATTTGGAGTGTTCTTTATTTTTTTTTGAGCAAGGATTTGTCAATTTCAATCATTTTGTAAATGTGCTGATTCATGATCTGCTATCGCAAATATCAATGTACTTGTAAGGGGTCGTAAATATTGAGATTGGGATTTGTTTGCTTATATTTGAAAATTATAAATTGTAACCCTTTGGTTGATGATATAAGTATATCTGAGAATTTTTTAATTTACATCCAAGTGAAATACATCTTGTCAAAAAATCTTAGTGAAATACATTTGTGTTGCCCATTTTTAAGGACTGTGATTAGGAGATTATTATCACTTCAATGAAACACATAAGGACGGTTTGATCTTGATTGGACAGTCCAATTTTTATACTCAAATTTTAAATTAACTAAAAATCAAAAATCGTTTAGATTTGTTGACTACAATCAAACTTCACTAATCCAAATCTCATATTTACAGAAATCGAATTGTTACTCTTTGATTTTCTTGTCCCTAGTTACTTTCTCTCATCAGTTGAGTTGGTTTGATGGTGTCGGTTTGGGACATTGGAGTGTGCTCCGCTTAAGGTCTCGGGTTTGATTCTCCCCTCAGTGGGTTAGTTTGGCTTCTTCAATTCTTTTAATCAAAAAACGTTAATAAATTAGCAGTTATGTCAATTTCTAGGAATTGAACTATGGACCTTCTAATTAGAACTCATTAAGCATACCTGAGAAAGAGAAAGATGGAGGACTCTGGAGGAAGTATGAGGGTTGAAGCCTCCAAGTTTTGGATTTGTACTAAAGTCATGACCAACCACTTAATATCTCTTTATGGTGTCTATTCCATTGTAAACCACAAACCTGCATCAGCATGAGGCACCATACTTTTCAGATAATTGGAAGCAACTATCATTCAGCAAGAAAATATAATGGATGCATCTTTCCAAATGACAAAATAGTGTTTCTTTTTTTTTTGGTGAATAGGAATTCTTAATCCTTACCTAAGTTTGGTATCTATGCTGCAAATGTTGGTTCCCTTTTCTACATTCTGCAACTTAATACAACTATCGTCTGTGCCGCCTCCAGAAGCAAGCACAGATGAATCATAAGGGCACCAAGCAAGAGCTTTGACTGCAGCACAATGGTCCTTAAAACACTGTAAGAAACTCGATGAAAATCATTGCCACCACTTGCCAATAAATTGCCACTTTTCGGCCATTTTATACTGCAAACTTCTGCTTTGTGTGCTTTTACCTGAGAAACCTCACTTTTCGGCCAATATGCATTCTTGCTCCAGGTGCATCGTAATTAAACAAGTCACCAACAGGGCATAAACAACCAGTTAGTTATTCCAAATTTAAAACACTTGCTCATTGATCCTTTCTAAAGAAGTGTGGATATTTAGCTATATTATGATTTACTTGGAAAAATATGAGAATGCTTAAGGTACAAATGAACTTAAATGATCTCAAAATAAAATAAAATAAAATCATATTACATCAATTTCTGCCTTCTTCCTCAAAGAAACCCGAATTCTTGTAATTATGGAAAAACAAAACTTTACCAACTAGCAGACATCATGTTCACATAAAGAAATTCAGTATTTCGAATTGATAAAAGTTGGTGCAATTGATCTTTACAAAAAACTATATTAAGAAAACTTCTGATTTTACTGTTTTGATGGTATGAACATTTCTATTTATATTTGCTCCTCACCAACTTTTCAAGGATACAAATCACATAATTAAAGAGAAATCTACAAAGATTGACAACCAATATAACTTTCAATTCCAAATCAAAATTGTGTCGTTTACAGAAACACGTTTCCTTTAATTGTTGATCCAAAAATAATGACAATCCAATAAAAAAAATGAAGCTGCATTCACAATCCATTCTAGATGCAGCGCCGTAAAACTGAATAACTAAACCCAAAAAAGCACGGATAAGTTGATCACTTGCAGAAAGTGAACAAACCGAAATAAGTACCAAGCTTCAATTGAAAGAACCGATAAAAAAACAAAGCAAACACAATACATATACATATACAAAATAGTGAAAAAGAGAATGAGAACCACATTGGAGGCTAGCGTTTCATAAAATACTAATAACCTTCAATTCCAATAGGAAAGTTGAGATGCTCGTGTAAAAGACGCAAATTCCAATAGTAAAATAGAAATCTTGATAAATCTTTTTCAAGGTTAAGTTCATGAAAGTGAGGTTGACTACTCATAAGTATTTATCAGGGATGATTACATACAAACATTCATTTAATATATCAAATGCTGAAAAATGTCTCTTATAATTAGATGATAATATGTGTAGATGCGTCTGCTTATAATTTAGGAGTATTGGCAACATTTGGTTCATCAATTTTCATCCTTGTTAATTTATTCGTTTATCTCCTTCTAGTTATCATTCAAAAAGGTTTAAGAAGAAAGAACATCATCGTCAAAATCATTTGAAAAAATAGTTTTTAAATGGTGAAGACAGAATTATAAAGAGATATGGATACCAAAAAGAGAATCATAATTATACTTAAAAAATGTCATCACAAAAGAAAACCTAGAAACTGCGAACAATTAAAAAATAATCCTAAGGTTTGTCTAAGATCTTCTGGATGAAACTAGTAAGGTTCTTGATAACATCAGTTGTATCCACATGTCTCTGATTTGATGTTTCCATAAACTCTTGTTGCTGCTGAACAATTTTTAAGAGTTCCTTCCCTTGTGACTACAGCAGAAGATCTAGAAGTTGCAGGACGATCAAACTGAAGAGGTTCCTTAGGAATACCAAATGAAGATGCGACAGATTCTCCATACCGAAGAAATTCTTTTCTATTTACATCGTCATCTAATACCTTAGATTTCTTGGAAGGCACTTGATTACTTAAAGGTGTTGATCTCTTCTTTGATTCAGGAGCAGTGATGGCAATAGTTTCCTGTGCTATTTCTTCTTCCATCTTCTTCATAAACTCCTTTACTATATCTTTGTTGTCCTCATCATAGTCTTCATACCGAATAGTTGGAGATATGTAATTTGGATTTGCTCTGAGAAAATCTTCAGCTATAATTTTACGGTACTCGAATATGACTTCTTCATTGTCTTCTGGAAAAATGACAGACAATAGAGGCGATGTACCAATGGGTGGAAGTTCATCAATTGTTGTTCTTCTGGTCACTCTCCGAGTAGAATCATATGCAACACTCTTTTTCCCCTTTCTATTTTTCGCTGTTGGTGTGGCAGAAGCTTCTCTTCGTTTTACTTCATCTTCTTCTTTAAGAAGTTTTTCCACAACATCACGTGAACAAACTTTCAACCTTGCCAAAGTTATTTGGTTAAAAAGTGGACCAAAAGAGGGTTTTAAGGCTTGTACGATACTGAAGTCTTTGGATCTTTGAAGACTATCAATGATTCCAAAAGTTTCAAGGCAACCAGAAATCACTCTTCCAGGGATAGTCTTAACCTTTCTAGATCTTGAGGACCAATAAGCTCTCTTCAAAAAATCAAGTATCAATTCAGGAAGATTGATACTTATCTTTTTGGCAAAGTGCCACATGATAAACTTGTAACTCCGAGTAACTATTTTGGAAGAATTTCTTAAAGGTAAGATACATTCGGAGATAATTTTATATAGAACCTTGTATTCCGGATTCAAGTCCGAATAACTCTTTCCGTTTGGCTTCTCGAAAATTATTCCTTGAAGTTCCTCTTTGATTTCTTCCTCATTCCATTCATCAGAAAACTTAACACCTTCAGCATAACACTTAATAACATGTGGCAAAAATTCCAAAGAGATTATAGCCACCTTTCCTTGAACATAACCACAGATGCTCCCATTATCAACCCTTGCACTCATCCAAAATTCTTTTACAAGCTCGGTGTAGATAGGTTTCTTTTCTGCACAGAAGTATTCCATCCAACCCATATCCACAAAATTTTCTCTGAAGTCAAATTCATTTGCTGCAAGATCATATAAGTCAACCCTTGATTCCAGTAGAACTTCTAGTTTTTCAAATTCCATATTAGTAGTTGTTTGTGGACTTCACAGGATACTTTTCTATGAACTTAAGTATTGTGGAAGAAAGGGTTTGGCAAAGTTGTTTGTTCCTTCACCCGCAAACTCTCGCTCTATATATAAGTAGTTGTTTGTGGAAGTAATTGTTCCTTCACCCGCAAACTCTCTCTATCAACTTATGTATTTTTTTTACTCGTATCAGTATATATCTTTTATGGATTTAAATCAAGCCTATTTTTCGGTCATTCGATCTCTTTAATTTTGTTTCAAATCTTTTTTAAAATCTCTTTAATTTTGTTTCATATGTTATCTATTTCAGCAATTTTTGGCTGACTTTTTCTTTTTCAAAATACCATCAACTTTCAATACATGTAACAAATAGATAAGAATAAATTTAAATATTAAATAAAATTGTAACAAACACAAAAGTCAAGTTTTTTTTTATCATACCAATTATACCTTTAACCAATAATTTTTTCTATAATAAAGATTGTTGTCAGTGTCATTAAAAAAATAAGAATTTATATTATATTTTTTTGTTATATTGTTGGTTTCATTGAAATAGATAATCATGGTTAGTTTGATTTGTTATAATTTAAAAGCAAAAATATTTATATTTTTACTTTTAATCAAATTAAAATTTCATAATTTTCAAACGTTAACGCAATAAAAAGAGCAGAAAGACGGGGACTTGAATGTCCGTCTTTTCACCAGTAAGAAAAACAACAAGCAAGCTTATCTTTCTTAACTTAATTTAGGGTCGTTAAAATTGGCTAGCCTATATAATCCGACCCACCAACCCAAATAAAATATAGGGTTTAGGCCTTAAAATTTTAGCTCGATTTTTTTTAAGGCTTTTTATCCTAATGCTAAATAGCCCCACTAGAGGAAACTCGTAGAAGCCACAAGTAATCCGTTTGGCCCGCATAACTTTTTTTTTTGACAAATTGGTCGGCATAACTTAAAATGCTAAATATTTGATGGAATCAATTACAATGTAGTTCAATGCCTTGATACTACTAATAGGACTTTTTTCCTATTCTATGGCTCAAAACCTTTATCAATGGACTATTTCCCCCGTTTCACTACCTTGTAAAGTTTATGGAATATTTGGTCATAATAGTGTTGAATGTCAATAAGTAGTGTTGTTAGAAGTCCTGAGCAAGTAAACTATGCTCAATATAATCAAGGGTTTAGGAATAGTCAAAAAAAATTTCAAACCCCTCAAAAAAAATTTGGACAACGAATAGCACCACTCGGTTTTGCAAACAACCAAAGAGTCCCTCAAAAATCCGACTTGGAACTTTTGCTAGAAAATCTTGTATTAGATCAAACTAAGCACAACCAAGAATTTAAAATCCAAGTTGGAACTTTGGATGACTCTCCACCTGGTTTTGCAAATAACCAAGGAGTCCCTCAAAAATCCGACATGGAACTTTTGCTAGAAAATCTTGTATTAGATAACACTAGGCATAACCAAGAATTTAAAATCCAAGCTGGAATTTTGAATGACTCTCTCGACAGGCTTTCCTCAAAAATGGATTCTCTTTGTACTCACAACAAAATGCTAGAGACTCAAATCCCTCAAGTAGCCCAACAAGTAGCCTCTCCCTCCCAAGCCTCTGGAATCTTTCCAAGCCAACCTGAAGCTAACCTAAAGGGTCAAATGAATGATATTACACTTAGAAATGGTAGGCAATTAGAGGACCTCATTGTGGAAACCAAGACAATTGAGGTTGAGGTAGAGAGTGAAAAGCCACAAAGTGAGAAAGTTGTAGTAGAGAGTGAAAAGCCTAACATATCACCACCATATGAGCCAAAAATTCCTTTCCCGTAAGGGTTTGATAAGTCCAAGTTAGATGAGCAGTTTAGGATATTTATTGAAATCATTCAAGACAAATTGCCATCTAAACTTAAGGATCCATAGAGTTTTACCATACCATGTGTCATAGGATCCGAGACTATAGAAAAAGCCATGTGTGATTTGGGAGAGAATGTCAGTTTGATGTCATTGTCCCTTTGTGAAAGATTGGGTATAGGGTAGAGAAACCTCTTGATTGTCAAGCTAATGACTTTAAACGAGCGCTTCGTGGGAGGCAGCCCACAAGTTTAATTGCTTTTATTTTGCTTGTTTTGTGTTGTTTTAATTTGTTTTGTAGGTATTTGTCCAAATATGATGCAAAAAAATGAAGAAAATTGAGCCTAGCATGACTAGAAGCTTGGCACGGCCCGTGCCTGTGATGGCACGCCCGTGCCTGTGATGGCACGCCCGTGCCTGTGACCTAGCCAAAAATCAACCATTTTTCAGAGAGTTGGCACGGCCCGTGCCTGTGGTGGCAGAGTCGTGCCATGGTCCCAAGCCTTCTTTTACCAATTTTTTTCTTTCTTCTTCTTCCTTCATTCTGAAACACAAACTTCCCTCATCCTTCAACTTCTCTCTCTAAACCTCCATAACATCAACCTTCAAACCTCCATATCTATCTTCATTCATCATTCCAAACATAAACCACCAATCAAAACCAACTTTCATCCATACAAACACCAAATTCGTACACCATTAAACCCTAACCCAAAAACCAAAACTTCTTCACCAATCTCCATCATTCAACTCATAAACCTCACTTAAACCCAAACTCCATCACTAAACCAACCCTTCCCACACCCAAACCCACACCGAGTCAAATTAAGGTCAATGGCTTTATTGTATCCTCCTCTTTCTGGTTTCACGACTGGAGCCCCCATGACTTTATTGGATCGGTTGTCCCTGTTATTGACATTCATGATCTCCATCTTTCAGTTAAAGATGTGTTCACATTTAGCAGGCGGCACACTCAGGCTCTCTATACCACTCTCCCTCCGACAATAGTGGATTCCATAAATAACACTCATATGAATTTCAATGATATGGTGGACGATGCTTTCATATGGAGCCACAACAAAAATGGCGTCTACACCACCAAAAGGGGGTACTCATGGCTTCTTCACAATTCGACTTCCTCCTCAATTACTCCATCTCATTTATCTTGGTCTTGGATCTGGAGTTTGAAGATTCCTGAGAAATTCAAGCTGCTAGTTTGGCTTGCGTGTCACAATGATATACCTAATTTATCTTTGTTGCATCGCCATAATATTGCGCCTGCTGCAACCTGCTCGAGGTGTGGAGAAAATGAGGAAACTGTTTTGCACTGTATTTGGGACTGCAGGTTCTCTTCCGTCATCTGGCAGAAACTCGGTTTCATAAATCAGGAGTTCTTCTCAGAAAACTGTGCGCATAATTGGTTAAAAAATAATGCAAATGGCATTCGTCCCTCAACCTTCCTTGCCGGCCTATGGTGGATATGGAGACACCGTAATTTGATGTGTCTTAGCCATGAAACTTGGTTTCTCACTCGGCTGAGCTTTCTCATTCACGACACAGCTAGTTCCATAGATGCCAGCTTCCAAACCGCGTCTGCCAATCATCAAGACCACATGTTTCGATGGAATAACGAAAATTTCAGCTGTCACGTGCTTAATGTGGACGGTAGTTGTTTAGGTGTGCCTATTCGAGCTGGTTTTGGTGGGATTATTCGTAATTCTGCAGGTTTCTATCTCTCGGGATTCTCCGGATTCATCCCTATTTCAACTGATATCTTGTTTGCCGAGCTCACCGCAATTCAATGGGGCCTTCGTTTAGCTGTGGAAATGGGCAAAGAAGAATTGGTGTGCTATTCAGATTCCATGCCCTCCATAAGACTCCTCACTGGTCATGTTTCGAATTATCATGTTTATGCTGTTTTAATCCAAGAAATAAAAGAACTCTTGTCCTCAAGAAACTTCATCGTTCGTCATTTCTCCGTGAAGGAAACCAGTGCGCTGACTACATGGCGAAACTTGGGGCCAACTCCAATGAAGATCTTTCTACTCATGCTACTCCTCCGAGCGACCTCCTCCCTTTAATTAGAAGCGACGCCATGGGAACCATCTTCCCAAGAGCTTAGGCTTTCTTTTTTTGCCTTTTTGTTTCTTCCCAAGAAACTTCTTTAGCTTTGTAACCCAAAAAAAGAAGAAGATATAACCACGTGAACATCATAAATCTTATTTTTAGTATATGCAAATTAAATATATGGCTCGTATTTTATAGATTAAAAAAAGATTTGACATTCAATAATTTACGGTATTTTTTAGAGATTCTAAGAAAAACATAATCAACTTTGTGTTTGTTTTTCATAATAACAATCACTTCTTTAAAAAAAAAAACAGTTTAATTTTTTAGACGCAGATATATAAAATGAATTTTTTGTTATAAAATTACCTTCATCTTTTTCTTTCTTTTTAAAAGAAAATTACCTTCACCTTTTGATACTTATTTTCTTCCCCCTTATAAAAAAGACTATTTTTTTAAAGCTATCTTTTTATTTGAAGTTGTTTTTAGATTTTTTATGTAGATCCCAATTTTTATAAAATCTATAACTAATAGATACAATGCTTTTTAGAGTTATATTTTTTTTTTAGTTATAACAAAAGTCCTCATGTGACCCGTTTTTGCACGGATTAGAATAAAAATGATTCTGACATTCAATAATTTTTATTTTTTTAGAGATTTATAAAAAAAAAAAGAATCGATTTTGTGTTTGTTTATCGTAATAAAATGATTTAGTTTCTTAGATACAATTATATAAAGTAAATTTGTTGGTACAAAATCATTTCAACTATATATTTTCAATATTTTGTTGTTACATTAATAGCTGATACTCCCTCTGTTCCTTTTTAAGTGTCGTTTTAGTGCAGATATAACGTTCCTATTTAGCTGTCGTTTTAGTATTTTTAAGGGGATGATTTGTCAATTATACCATTTGTCAATTACTCTTATCATTTTCAATAAAACTAATTAATGTTATATATTTGAAAAACTAAAGTTTATTTTTTTAAAACAAAGTTTGCTTGTTTTTTTTTAAACAAAGTTTGTTTCTTGTTATCTTAAAATTAAACAAAATTTTGTTACCTATAATAATGGTTCCATGAATAGTTAAAATTCTATAAATAAGATGAGTAGTACTTGTTAAAAATTTCAAGTGCAAAAAGAATATGTCTAAGAGAAAGAAGAAAAAAAAACTACATGAACAAAAAACTAATAAATATCTTGACTGGAACTCGTTCTTAACCCTTATTCTTAACACTTCATATATATCTTGCATTTTGGATATAAAAAAACGATTCAAATTAAACCGCATATATTTAGAGGTGATCGATTCGAATTTGTTTAAAATAGTCATCCAAATCAAACTGAATTGCATGCGATTTTTATCGTAGATCAGATGATCCATGACCAATAAACTCACATGTACTACTATGTAACTTACTTTTTGATCCATGACCAATAAACTACATTTGTTTTTGTGAATAATTTAAAAGTAATATATACGGTCCACAGGGATGAAATAAATAAATTTACTTTTATCTGGAGAAATAATATGAAAGCTGTAGTGGACTAGTTGTTCCATTCAATCAAATGAAATCAAAGTATTCATGTATATCTATTTAAATTCTATTTTATGATTATCACTCACATCGATTGATTCATAAAAAAATATAAAATGTGTAGTGGTGCCATCATACATTAAAGTTAGCATCAACATTTCCAACAAAATCAATAATAAAAAAAAAAAAAAAATTTTCCCAAAAAAAAAAAAAAAAAACGCTATTCGCACCGAAAGATAGTAGCCATAACCGAGAGAGAAAAAAAGCTCGAATCTCTCAGCTATGGCGGAAGATGAAGAAGACGATGAAAGCTTCGGTGACTTCAAATTCGCTTCCTTTCCAAATCAACAATTCTCTTCTACCTCCGTTGATTGGGGAGGTTTCGTCAATGGCGGGACTTCTTCAAAACCCTTTGATCCATTCACAGTTTCATCGGATCCCATTCAGAAGCGTGTAAACGAAACCAACGGTGTTGCTGTTGAAGCAAACAAAGCTCGTGGTGCTATTCCGCTTTCAATCTTCGGTGAGGAAGATGATGAACCTGTTGTTTCTCATTCCAATGATTTTTTCTCTAGCAAGAGTAACGGTGGTGGTGCTGTGAAAAATGGATCTGATCTGAATGGTGTTGTTGGAATTAGTGATTTGATTTCCAATTCGTATTATCAGAAGCCGAAGGTTGATTCTCAAAATGGATCGGTTTTGAATTCGATATCAAATGTTGATGGACCGATGAACTCGAATGCAAATGATTTGAATCAAGACGAGGATGAGGATAATGATGACGATGGATGGGAATTCAAGTCTGCAGAATGGGAAGCTGGAAACAATAACTTGAATGTTAAGGTAAATTGGTTGAAGCTGAATTGAATGATGGAAAGTAGTATAAATTTAGCGTTTATATTAAGTTTGATTGATTTGTGCTCTTGTGACTTCAAATAATGTGGATACATATTTTTTATGATTTGTTAAATGGAAACGCTAGTTTCCATGGGCATAGTTAGTTGGTAGAGACACTGCAATATGCAGGGTCCTTAAAGGGTAAAATTTCAGCCACTAGGCTAATTGACAAAACAAAAAAAAGAAAACTAGTTTTAGGAAAGGAAAGCTTTATATTGTTGTTCATATTCATGTAATTAATTTTTATTTGGAGGAAAAAGGACGAGTTGATTAAATTGTAGTGAAACGAGAAGAAAGGGGTTGGAAAGAAATACAAGTGGGTATTGATCAGGTCACTGTTTGGATAAACAACTCAATTAATCGTTTAGAGGAAAACCATTTATCATTTAAGCACTTATATTTAAGCTAATTATATATTCAGAGAGAAAATACGGTTTAATTGTTTTCATATAAGTTATACGTTGTTTTCTTAAGCTATTATGAAGAGCTTATCGAAATTAGCTAAAAATAGCTCATGGACATGTCGGAAGATGTTTACATTGACTCTCTCAAACAGTGTTAAGTACTTATGACAGCAGATAAGCCCATGCTAATAAGTCAATCCAAATGCATCCCAATTTTTATAAATGCTTTATGCTTTACTTTTTGTACTGGTGTAGTAACTTTTATGTTTTAGTAATATATTAGGAAGATATGCTTATAGGCAAGGGATTCATTTCAGGATTCATCACAATAACAGTGTTTGCTTAATTATACAGACCTTTTGTTTTTTCATGTAATGGGTTTCATTTGACTAATAATCTGTATTGAATTTTAAAGGTTGAAGCGCCAAAGCAAGGTAATAGTGCGGTTGGTGTTGGTGCATTGCTGGATTCATCCCCTGGGATTTCTGACAAAGTTGGTGAGTGGCACTTGGGGTTTGAATTCAGTCCTATTTCTGCATCTCACAACCCACAGCCAGGTCCGAAAAGTGAATCAAATGAAACTGGAGCTGGGTTTAATATGTTCAATCAAACTTATGGGAAGTTGGCGAATGCACATTCATGGCCAGGATCAAATCAAACTTTGGTTGGTTGTTTTAAGTTTTAACATAGTTTCCTCATTTTATACAACGATGTTCAGATTATCAAGGAATACACATTAACACAATCTGATTGTTAATTTTTGGTATTAGGAAGCACCAAAAAAGGATAATATATTTCCCACCGATATAGAGGCACTCAATGGTAATGGTGGAGCTTCACATAGTACTATTGACCGTTCTCTTGCATCACAATATCATCAATCTAACGGGTGGGGCTTTGGCTTTGATTTCAATTCTAGTTCCAAGGGTGAAGACAGTCTATTTTCAGAGTCATACTTCAAAACCGAAAACAATCACGACGAAATCAACAAAAGCAATGCCTCCCCAACCAATACAAATGTTGATTTAGTTGTCAATCTGTTTGAATCAAAGGATGCAGACACGGAAATAGGAATAAAACATGAGGTACTAAATCAATTTGATGTCATATTTTATATATCGTAGGGATTGTTGATTTTTTTAAAAAGGACATTCCATATTGAGTTCTTAAACTTTGCTTGTGTATCTACTGAATTTTTTATGAATCAATCTTATGGCACATTCTTTTGTCGAATTGTCAAATAGTCTTCATACTTTTTAAACATATTGTCTGTGCTACTGTTCTTTCTATTTCCAGAAGCCGCTAATAACTTCAGAGGATCGTAGAGAAGCCTTGCCTCTGTCAATTTTTGGCGATGATATTTCCGATACAAATGAACATTCTAAGTCTCAAGATTTGTCTCCCTATGCACCAGTATCTCCAATGCAGAACAACTTTAATAGTCCTGGTTCCAACTTATCTATCAATGACTTGATATGGACTTTATATAGTCAAACTGAAAAAAAAACTTCTCCTGATGTGACACCAAAAGCAAGTGAAAACCACATACATGTCTCCCCCAAATTATCAGGCTCCAATTTGGATAACAGTGATGATTTTGGGGACTTTAAGGATGCTTCACCTGAAACCCGATTCGCCCAGGAATCTGCACAAAACACTTCTTTTAATCATCCTACAGAATTCAATGAGAATGGATTGCAGACTTCCTTGGAAGTTTTAAATTCTGATTTGATCAATGATGATGATGATTTTGAAGATGATTCGTGGGAATTTAAGGATGCTATATCTGGAACAAGTACTCAAGATCAAGCATCTACTATAGATCACAGAAATTTATTGACGCAGTTATCAACCGAATTAGAACAGTCTGATTGTATGGAGTTTTTTAGCAAATTAAAGGATGAGTTGTGCAATAATGTCCTGTTCCATCTTCAGAACCTCAAGGTAGGTAACCTTTTGTGTTCTTTCTTTCATAAAAATTGGATAATAGTCTGGCACTGAAATTATTCACAAACATATATTCTTAGAAAGCTCAAGATGTTGCGGCTCTTTCGGGTGAAGATGCAAAAGTAAAAGCTCTTGAGGTGGAAATTCAGGTCAGTACATGTACCGGTTTTTGGCTATCAAATTTTGTGTCTAATATTTTTTGTGAGGGCTATTTATTTTCCCCTAACAATTGCAACTCTACAACCTTGGGAAGGGGATAGGGGAATAGAGCTTTCTCCATGAGAGAATTGGAAAATCTCAAGGTAGATTTCTCAGGATTTTAGCACGAAATCTACCAGAACCCCAAGCCTAGTGTGGTATGGTTGTGACTTGTGTTCGTCGTTTCAAAGGCCTCTGTTAAAAGTTAATGCATGAAGCCATTAGTTAATGTTGTTGTGAAATTGATCTTCTGCTTGTTATATGTGTGTGCATTTCTCTGTTATTACCTAAATGTATATGCTAATTATGGTTTATAGGTGAATCAGCCTTGTTCCTACTAATCTTATCTTTTACAGGAATCTTCTGAGATACTGCATCAGCATCATATGAGCGTACCTGTTGAATATCTCTCAGAAAATTATTCGCCGAGAAATGTGAACTTTGATGAGCTTCTTAAAGTTTTGAAGGAGCCAAAGTTCCTACCTCTTGAATCAGAATACCAACTAGCATCAAGGTTGTCTATGGTATGTATAATTTTGAAAATATTGTGTTGTATTTTCAAGTTTTATTCTTTTGTGTGGGCAAATATATAGTATTGTGGTATTGTGTGAATTACTGTCGGAGTTTAATAGTTATATACTAAATATATATATAATAACATAACTGGTTTTATCGTAAGTAATGATAGTTTTGAGCTCTTAAGGTTAATTTAATGGATAAGCGTTATATTTTTCTTGTTGTATTTTATCGATACCCTTCTTTCTTACTGGACCATTTAGCTTGACAGCACTTGTTATTGCATGATCATTTTTGCGTTTGGATAGGCCGAGACGGATATAAAATCTGCTATGGAACTCTTGAAAGATGCAGTATCAACATTAAGAATTCTGAAGTTGGGATCAGGGGAAGAACAATCTAATTATCTTACAATATGGTCCAAGATTGCCTTTGTTTGTTCTCAAGAGCTGAAACATGGTGCTTATATCTGGAAGGAAGCGGTACAAAACAATGTCCATGACCAGTTATTATCTATCCCAAAAGGTAAGCTACTTGATAAAATCATGCCCAGTCATGTGCTGCTGTGCTGCTTATCGAGTATGAATTAACTTCTTCCTTTTTCTGCGGTCCTGGGTTGACATAGGTGTTCAGTATATCCATGCGCTTGGAGAAATTTATAGAGTGGCAGAAATTGTTGGAGCTTCGGCTAAACTTCACAAACCTTGGATGTTGTCAGGTTCCATAGATTGTACAAGTTTATTTGCCCTTTTGAATGAGTGTAATAGCCTATGGTTGGCTTCAGGACTTGAAGAAGCACTTTCTAGTATGTCAAATCATAATAACTTTGACACAGATGGCATCTCAAGGGAATTAGTTGAATCCATTAAGTACATTCATGAGTTTGATGAGCATGCACTTCAGAGCTATCTCATCTCAGGAGAAGAAACTGTGTGCCAGTTGTCAGCCTTGCCTGCTGGTTGCATACCAGGTATTTGTTCAATAAGCTTAGCTGTCTTTGAAACCCCATTGATAAAATATGTCTTGAAAGTTATGTTTTTAATAGGAAATATTTTTTCAATGTAACGAAGTGTTAACGTGTCTATCGATGATGAGAACAAATCTTTTAAGCATGTAAATTTTCCTTACATTTTTCGACAAGTATTGATGCATGGAATTAGGATATCTCTTCAACTCGGCTCCTTTGGCCATCTGCCGCATAGTAGAGATTTGACCTGGAAGTAAACTATCAAAACACCTCTAATATATAAGGTGGAACAAAATAAGTTGGAATGGGTCTTTCTGCATTATGTAGTAATAGTTGAATATTGAACGCCAATTTACATATGATTTAGTATCTATTTGGATCGATAGCTCAGAGGTTATGCTTTTTATTAAGTGAAGTGAGAAATGATGTGATGTTGTTCATCTTTTCATTTAAAAACGGATAGCGAAAATCTCAATTACCTATCATTCTGTTCAGCCTGTAATCTTTTTTCTCCTCTGATTTTTATCCAACAGGGCTAAATTTGGCAACATGGAACGGGAAGCACTACTTCGTCAATCTCGCAAACTTGTGGGTCAATCTAATAAGTTCGGATCCTCCCAAGTGATACCTACCAGTTCTATCAAGTCTCTTAAAACACGGAGATTCTTTCACTAGATTTTTCAGTGTGTAGTTAAAAATATTTACACTCTAAGAAAAATCGATTTGAGATTGTGGCAGGATCCTCTCTTTTTTTTTTGTTAGTTGGGGTGAGGTGCATCGGCAGCTGTCATTAACGTGAAAGTCGATGGTTGTGGGGGATGAAAGTTATATAGTTTACAGTGCTCTGGAGTCTGATCATGCAAAGTCACCAATTAAGTCAATTCTTTCTTCAATAGGTACCATTCTTTAAGTGGAAGCATTGAAACAATAGCCGGCTGTTACAAGTGTAAAATGTATTACTAGTGATTACAAAGAACTATACCACACAGAGTAGAATTCTGGATACGATCCAGTTTTGCAGAGGGAATAATACTGTTGGTTTGTCAAATTATGTTGTTATTTGTAAAGCAACTGGGATTCTTCCCTTAGCCATATTTTGTAATACTAGTATTTTGGCATGATTTTGTTTAATGATATAAATAATTTGATTGATTTAAATATGTAACAAACTGTCTTCATTATGCAGTACCTTGGCTGAATTTGAGAGTTCGGAGAGGAAGGGAGGAGAGGGCTTTGGGGGGTGAGAGTTCGTTGAAGAATGATCTTGGATGGTTGATTACAGTGACATGTGAACTTAACAACCATGAGTTAACTCATACATTGATGGATCATTCATTCGTGAACGTTTAAATGAAGAAGAGTTAAAACATGATCACAAATTGACAAAGTATCACTTTGCACCCAAAAACACATTAAATTTGCTTAGACTGAGGACAATCAAACTATTATCAACCTATAATTAAACTGAAACACACAATAAATGTAATAGACGTTGAGAAGTACGTGTGTTGGAGTAGAAGATGTGATGACTCGAATACTCCAAGAGATTTATTTTGGATCCATATCCAGTTCAGTCAATTTGTTTACGATGTGTCTTGTTGTATTGATACTAGACATTACCTACAAAATGAACAAATATAAACTATAATTATTTGAAATTGCCGGTGTCACATAAACAAAGCTAACATACTCTGTGGCATTTGCTTATTAGAGAAGTTAAAAAGTTTGTTTATTACATGTAGCTTAATTTCTTAAGTGTCTGTGACTAACATAGACCTTGCTTTAATGAACGGGCCTGGACTTGTATTTCCATCTTCATTGAATTTGTTTTGTTGGTTTCACATTGACAAAAATGTTGATAAGAAGGGGTCTTAAAATAGTGGAAAAAAATGTGTTTACTTTGCTGATAAGAAGAAGAAGAATTTATTTGTTTGTGACACCGGTGTTTCTTTTATTTTTATACTTACTAGTGACAAATACTTCTTCGACGTGTTTCTCATATTTTCCAATGACGAATACTCATCTTATGTTTTATTTTTCTATCAGTAAAACATAATAAAAAGAATGAAAAATATCAATCTCATATTTATTTGACAAATTCTTGTCCACAGTAGCTTTGTGTGAAAGAATGAAGATTGCATTTTATATTTAGGAGGCCCAATACAAGCCCATTGTTCAAAACCCTAAATCTGCGTATAACCTCTTTTCCTCTTCACGATCTCACTGTAATAACTCTACTCTTTCACCCTCCGATTACCTTCATTCCCTCGTTTTCATCTTCGCTAGACGGCGACTGAACCCTGAAAATATGTTAGATATCAATCTCTTCCGAGTTGAAAAGGGTCACAACCCTGAAATCATCCGTGAATCTCAACGCCGTCGTTTTGCCAGCGTCGAAGTAGTTGACGAAGTTATCAATCTCGACAAAGAATGGCGAAAACGTAATCATCTCTCTCTCCTCTCTTCATCTTCAGTTTACAAATTCCAATGTCATTAACCTAATCCTGTTTTGTTGTTTATTTCAGGTCAATTTGAGTTTGAGAATCTCCGTAAAGAAGTCAACAAAATCAACAAGGAAGTTTCCAAACTCAAGCGAGTAAGCATATCACTATTTTTTTTTTTTATTTTTTTTTTACATTGTTGATTTTGTTTCTGTGTGTGTGTGTGTTAGGGTGGTGAAGATGCAACCGAGTTTATTTCGAAATCTGAAGAGATTAAGAAAAAAATCGCTGAGAAAGAGGTTGAGGCTCAGGAAACCCTTAACCTTTTGAATTCTAAATTAGAAACCATTGGAAACCTCGTTCATGATTCTGTTCCCATCAGCAATGATGAGGTTTGTTTTATTTACAATTCTATTATTTTTTTTTCTTTCGATAATGTAGTGTTTGTATTGAAATTCATTGGATAATTTATGTTTTAGGCAAACAATCTTGTCGTCCGAACATGGGGTGAGAAAAGAGATGAGCCTAAACTCAAGAATCATGTGGATCTAGTTGACTTGCTTGAGATAGCTGATTTGAAGAAAGGTTTGAATTTATTCATATATTCAAGTCACATTGTTTATTTATTTATTTGAATTTTTTGTGAGGTTTGGAATGTGATTATGGGTCAGGATGTTGCAATCCTCTTGTTTTTGTAATCACAGTAGCTATTTGTTTTCGTGGTAGCTATTCTTTGTTGGCGTCATGAGAAGCTATAATTGTTAGCTTCAAATTCAATGTATGGTGGGGTTAAGGTACCTCAAAAAACAAACACATTAACCAAGAAAAATAAACATTGTTCTTTTTTACTGAACACTTTTCTTTTAGTCGTCCGCTTCCTTAACTGTTTCATGTGTATTTTAGGTTAGCTGTTGCACTAATTCATGATTTGTATATCTTTCTGCCACTATCCCGAATCTGGACACTGTCAAGTATTCTGATATGATTTAACATGTTGCTTGATGCCTTAAAATATATATTATACGAGAGTGTATGATTTCTTGTAGTTAATTGTGCATCATCATTTTCACTGTATTTGTGTTTCCCAGCTGAAGCTTTTTATGTTAGTCACCTATGGAACACCATTGTGTTTCCACTGCAGTAGCTAAGGCTTTCAATAGTTTCTACATTTCTGGTCATATACCTATTCTGAATGTATCTAATATTTTGTCATGTTGTTTGATGCATAATAGGAGCCGATGTTGCTGGAGGTAGAGGTTTCTATCTCAAAGGAGATGGTGTTTTTCTTAACCAAGCTCTAATCATGTTTGGGCTTAATTTTTTGGCGGAAAGGGGATATACTGCATTACATACTCCATTCTTCATCAAGAAAGATATAATGTCCAAGTGTGCTCAACTAGCCCAATTTGATGAAGAGCTTTACAAGGTAAAATCATCAAGTTCATTCCATTATTGATCTAGGTGTCCTTCTAAGAATTCAATTTTATTATACGACATGTTAGTGATGTCACGGTATATAGTTGATATTTTTTTAGATTCTTATTACAACCTTATAATTTTGTTTTTTAGATTCTTATGTTTTATCTTTTTAATGTGCCAAACTGCAAATAACATTGTAGTGTTTCTTTTTTCTGTTGATTGGTTTTCATTCACCACGACAAAGATAGCTTCTTTGTTTCATTATATTGCCATTTTTCAATTTTTCCAAAGGAATGATTTCCTCACTAAACTTTATAACAAGAAGCATACTGGCATGGTGCAATGGTGGCATTTTTGTATTATACTTTCTTGTATCCATTTTAAGCAGAAGCATCTAATTTCACACTTACTAAGAAATTTGGTTAAGTGCAAGTAATTTTCTCGATCTTGTAAAATTTTTTATTTGTGCGTGCATCCTAAGAAATAATTTCGATGAAAAAATGTTCTATGAGAATAAGAGTCATTGAAAAAGAAAACTTAGGGCTATTTTAGGAATACCATCATTAATTATAGTGAATGAAGTTTCTATTTTTTTGTGGCAATTGAATTTGAATACTCTGGAGGGAGTTAAAGATTATTGAATATACTGTCTGAAATTAAAACTACATAACAAGCTAATATCCACCCCAATCTTTTTCCTCTGATTTGAGCTTATCTTAGGATTTTCTTTTCTTCTTTAGGTAACCGGGGAAGGAGATGATAAGTATCTGATTGCAACAGCAGAACAACCTCTGTGTGCATATCATTCAGACGAATGGATCCATCCTACCCGTCTACCCCTAAGGTAACTTGAATTTAGTTACATGTTTAATATTAAAATTGGAAAATTGTTTTTTTAATCTTGGGAACATGCTTGCTGTAGGTATGCTGGATATTCATCTTGCTTTCGTAAAGAAGCTGGATCTCATGGTCGGGATACTTTAGGAATCTTCCGAGTTCACCAGTTCGAGAAGGTGGAGCAGTTTTGCATGACTACCCCAAATGATAATGATTCATGGGACATGCATGAGGAAATGCTCAAAAACTCTGAGGACTTCTACAAAGCGGTATGACAATGTCCTTTATAATGTTCCCTCCATTAAGAGATGGAGGTGTTGTATATTATATAATATAGTTTTGGTATGGTTACTGAATCCCAGTGTTAAATTAATCTAAAGGATTAACCCACTGTTATGTCTTTGACATGCCAAACATGTCTTGTCTTTGACATGCCAAACATGTCTAACCAAAGAAATGTTTAATGCATCTTTTTATTTCTTGTAAATTTTGATATATATGATTATTGCCTATCTTCTGTATTGGTTACTCATACATTTGTATTACCTCACTTGGTCGTTTTCAACCCAAATCAATAACTTTATTTGCCCTCTTCTTTATTTTTTATTTTCTTCTCTTATGTAATTGCATTTTATTTTTTGTAGCTGAACATTCCCTATCAAATTGTTTCCATCGTATCTGGAGCTTTGAACGATGCCGCAGCCAAGAAGTATGATCTAGAAGCATGGTTTCCAGCTTCTAAAACATACAGGGAGCTGGTGTCCTGTTCAAATTGTACAGACTACCAAGCCCGTAAATTAGAAATTCGATACGGACAGAAGAAGGTGAGTATACCTAACTTCATCATATTGATGGCTTTATTATTTAGTATTATTTGCTAAGTGTTGAGTCAAGAAGTTATTCTGAAGAGAGGAGGATCAGTATGCCTAAGTTCTTCATATATGTTAGAACCTCATAATATCAATTTACTTTCTGGAAATTTCTAAATTCTTCTGGAAATTTCTAAATTCTTTCTTTCTCTGCTGACTGGTCTTTTATTGAAATTTTACTTTGCAGAATAGTAAATTTTATCCTTGTTTAAATTTTTTTGGAATAACTGTCGGTGATGGCGGTGCTTACTTCTATTTTGACGGCTAATATTTTCTTTGCAGAAGAGTAAATTTTATTCTTGTTAAATATTTTTAGAATAATTTAGTTTGTGATGGTGGTACTTACTTCAGTTTAGAAGACCAATATATTCTGCAGTTAAACTCTGATGGCTTTATTATTAGTATTATTTGCTAACTGTTGGGTCAAGAAATTATTCTAGAGAGAGGAGGGGAGAGATGATTCCCTGTAATATGTTAGAATCTCGGAATATCAGTTTATATAACCCATTCTTCCTGAAATTTCTAAATTCTTCCTTCTCTGCTGACTGGTCTTTTATTGAAATTTTACTTTGCAGAGGAGTAAATTTTATCCTTGTTAAATATTTTTAGAATAACTGTCATTGATGGTGGGATTACTTCTGTTTAAAAGACTAATATAGTCTTCATTTAGACTCATAGCTTAAAGTGTGTCAATGATTGCCATGTTTTTACTTGAGCAATATGTTCTTTTGGCTAACTGAATTCAACGATATTTAATAACTGTAGTTTCATAATTTTAACTGTTAGGCTTTGCCTCTTTTATCGTGTTGCAGAGCAATGAGCAGTTGAAGCAATATGTTCATTTGTTGAACTCCACTCTCACGGCTACTGAAAGGACCATTTGCTGCATACTAGAGAACAACCAGAAGGAGGATGGAGTAGAGATACCAGAAGTCCTTAGGCCATTCATGTTTGGAAAAACTTTCCTGCCATTCAAGAACCAACCGAATAATGAAGCCAAAGGGAAGAAATCGAAGGCCTAATTTGCATTTTTTTTTTTAGTCAATGATATTTTAGAAGAAATCGTTCAGAATTGTAGGCCATGACCACTGTTATTCCTCCATCGTAACCTGTTTGTGCAGAAAAGACATACAGCATATTTTGTAACTCATCAAACCTTGTGTTAAATTCACTCTTGTGGTAGCTTATACATTTTGAAAGATTAAGACTCTGGATCAGATGTCCAGTTTTGGTTGAAAAGTTCTGTGACAAAAAATGTCAAAGCATGTTTATTTTTGTTGCTTGAAAAGTGGGATTTGAGTGTATTCAGTGCAAGGGAGTTGTGATTTCTGGGATTAAAATTCTGAAGTCTATTGGTTTCTATCTTGCAGGGCGTTGAAACATGTTCAATATAATCGAGCTGGTCATGTTCCATTTAATCGAGCTGATCATATAATAAGTTCAATTACGAATTTCATTGGAAAGAAGAGTTCAGTCTGGAAAAGAATATTCAATGTATTGTAGTAGGGAGGGAATGCCGTGGTTTATTGGTGGCTATTTTCTGGCTGATTTTTTACAAAGATTTTTATTTTATGCATAATTTTACTATGAATAATGATTGATTTTACCCTAAAGCTTTACGTGTTTCTGATCTGAATCTTGATACAGTATTTTCTATGCGGTCAAAGACTTTTTTATTTTTAAGGATTTGCGGTCAAAGACGTGAAGTGAATCTTTCAAAAATAGCTTTATTATGATGTACTGTTTCATTTTATTTTTTTATTTGGATTAACCCTAGTAAATGAAGTATTTCGTATATTGATAACTACGATACGATGATATCAAGTATTGTTTTTCTATAAGGAAAAAAACGTAGATATTTTTTATTGAAGACAAAAAAAACTTAGATATTGACTGCGAAAGCACAATATTTGGAATTGGGATTGGAGTTTGAACTTTCTACCTTATCAACAGCCATCAAATACACGCTTTGATAGTGAAATGTAAAATAATTGCATATGTTTAGAAATTGAACCTACGATGCTTTAAACTTTCTCTCTATCTTTCCTATATTAATTCTCTCTTTCATCTCAACTATTTTTAAACCATAGGTATACATCAGAAAGAAGAAGTATTGGGTGCACAAATGGTGAAGCTCATATCTCTTTCAAATCAATGATTGTCGCATCAACGATTGTGGTCAATATAAAAATGTGCTTGTTTCTTAAATAATAACTTCACACATGTCTCTACTGATGATTTGGGTGCTTGTTAACGATTTTCATTGTCTCGCAACTAATATATTTAGGTAACTATACGAGACATGTAACCGTGTATCGAGGACTCGTGAATCAGAATTTTGAATTTGTGTATTAATTAAGAAATTGTACATCATTATAGATTATAGATAGATGGCAATTCTGTTCAATGAGCATAAAACTGATGACAAATTTGTGCGTAGATAAAGTGACAATCATTATCTGAAACTCATACATAATTATAAGGTTTTGAGTTCAAACTCAAATGAAGTTGTCAAATCTAACAATAATGACATTTATCAGTTGAAGTAGGTCTTACGAACAAAAAAATGACAATTCTTATCAATATTATTTGATGCCCTCACAACCTAAAACTTTTTTAAATATGTATCCAATCAAATCATGCAAACTAAATATTTATAGAGATATTTTATAACTAACATTAAAATAAAGTGGCATCAAGAAGTGATATGATTGGATGCATTAAAAAGTTTTACATCCTTCTTCTATTACTCAAGCTAACAACTCTTAAGAGTTCCCTCATAAAAAGTCCATAATTTAAAAACAACTGAAGGGTACCCTATTTCAGGATTCTTTTAACTTATTTTTGTTTGCCTTTTCTTTTGCACACTTATTTTGGGGTTAGATAGTAGGATTTCTTTCACTCTTTTATAATGCAGCAACGTGTCTTCATAGTTACTTCACTTAATATTTCCTGTAAATCGTCATTAGATCTATATTGTCCAAAATTGTTTTGCACATACAACCAATTAAAACATTAATAATTGTCACGTTAACTATTTTTAAAATAATTAAACTAAATTAAAATTAATAAAAAGAAATAGAAAATTATCGTGATGCACGTATCTTACTACCTGAAAAGATATTTGTTACTGCTATTAGTTTGTTGCTATATGTTAGGAATTAAATTATGCTATTGTTGTCTTTATTTGTCCTAGTCTTTAGGAAGTAGTTTCACATTTCATTGAGTATTGTTTTAGTGGGCTATTTTATAACTTTTCAGTTTCTAGTTGTTTTGACTATTTAATAGTTTATGTTTTATCAATAAAGTAGCAGTTTGAGCTTCATATTTCATATCTCTTCAAACTGGTATCAGAGCCCCCACTGGGCCTGATAAAAAATAACTAAGCCGCAACTTAGCTAAGAAACAGAGAGAAACACAAAAATGAGTGACACAAAGCTTTCAGGAAAAATTCCTCATTTTGATGGTCTTCACTATGATCATTGGAGCGAGTTGATGGAGAATCTTCTTCATGCCAAAGGTCTTTAGTCCATGATTGAAATTGGTTACCAGGAACCTATTGAAACGACTGTGCTTACTGAAGAACAATTGGAGTTGCTACAGAATTTCAAAACCAATGATCACAAGGTCAAGCATTATCTTTTCAGAGCAATTGATAGGTCAGTCTTCGAACAGATCTTGGATAGGCGAACATCCAAGATTGTTTGGGATCCCCTGAAAAGAAAGTATGGAGGGAATGACCGTGTGAAGAAGTCAATGTTAAACTCTTCGAGAAGAGAGTTTGAGGTGCTGGAAATGAAGTATGTTGACAGAGAAATTCACCTATGTAGTGGTTTCAATTGAGGAGTCAAAAGACAATGAAGAAATAACCGTTGACGAGCTTCAAAGCTCTCTGGTAGTTCATGAACAAAAGTTTAAAAGGGTTAACCGTGACGGTGAGCAAGCTCTGAAGGTAGAAAGCAGTAGAGGGAGAGGAAGAGGAACATATCGTGGAAGAGGACGCGGAAGAGGGAGACAGTCTTTCACAAGGGACACCGTGGAGTGCTTTAAGTGTCATGATTTAGGGCATTTTCAATATGAATGTCCCAAGTGGAACAAAGAAACAAATTATGCAGAATTGGATGATGAAGAAGAACTCCTTTTAATGGCTCTTGTAGAAGAAAATGACGCAAAAAGGAATGATGCATGGTTCTTGGATTCTGGATGCTCTAATCATATGTGTGGAAACAAAGGTATGTTCTTAAACATGGTGGAAGGACATAAGCACTTTGTTAAATGTGGAAACAACTCCCGAATGTCGGTAGCTGGAAAAGGTAGTGTTCGACTAGTGTTTAATGGTACTACTTTTCTGGTTCAAGATGTATATTATGTCCCAGAGCTTCGAAATAATTTATTAAGTGTGGGGCAGTTGCAAGAAAAGGATCTCACCATTCTCATAAAAAAAGGAACATGCAAAATCTATCATCCGAACAAAGGATTGATTGCAGAAACCAGTATGAGCGCTAATCGTATGTTTATTCTCTTCAATAAAACCTCCAGCATCACTACTTCAGTTGAAGAATGTCTTCACACTTCCTCTGAACTCACCTATCTTTGGCATCAAAGGTATGGTCATTTGAACCACAAGGGCTTCAAGACGCTACAGACAAAGAAAATGGTGCGTGGCTTGCCTCAACTAGAAGCTTCAAGTGTCACTTATGCTCATTGTTTCATCAGTAAACAACACCGCAATCCAATACCTAAGAAGAGTGAATGGCGTGCCAGCAAAGTCTCGGAGCTCATACATGCAGACATTTGGGGACCAATAGAACCAGTCTCAAGTAGCGGAAAGAGGTATCTCTTATGCTTCATTGATGACTATAGTCGAAAAGGTTGGGTCTATTTTCTTCTAGAAAAATCAGAAGCATTGGAATGTTTTAAAACTTTCAAAAAGCTAGTGGAAAAGGAAGCAGAAGAATCAATCAAGTGTTTGCGGACGGACAGAGGAGGAGAGTTTAACTCTATCAATTTCAACTTGGTTTGTAAAAAGGAAGGAATTAAAAGGCAACTTACCACATCATATACATCACACCAAAATGGAGTAGCAGAACGTAAAAATAGAACGGTGATGAACATGGTGTGCTGCATGCTATCTGCGAAAAGAGTTCCCAAACTGTTTTGGGCTGAAGCTGCAAAATGGTCTTTCTACTTGTTGAATCGATGTCCAACCCATGTTGTGAAGAAAATCACTCCTCAAGAAGCTTGGAGTGGAGTTAAGCCATCAGTTCAACACCTTCGAGTTTGGGGCTGCATAGCTCATGTGCATATACCAGATGCAAAACGAGGTAAACTTGACGATAAAAGATTTCCTTGTATTATGTTGGGTTTGAGTGACGAGTCTAAGGGTTATCGTTTGTTTGATCCTAATACAGGGAGGGTTGTGGTGAGCAAGGACGTAATTTTTGAGGAAGAAAAGAGTTGGGACTGGGGTCCAAATTATAAAGAACAAATAGATGCATATTTTGTTTGGAGTAATGATGATCTTAGCAGTGATGAAAGTGAGGGGAGCCACAGAGTTGAAATTGATGGTGACAATGATGATGACAATAATGATAATGAAGAAATGAGTCCTCATGAAAATGTAACTCAAGGGAGAGAAAGGAGAGCACCAGTTTGGATGGAAGATTATGTAAGTGGTGATCAGTTGAGTGAAGAAGAGGAAGCAGAAACCTACATGGTGCAAGATGACTTAGGTGATGATTCAATTATGTTTGAGGAGGTAGTGAAGCATGATAAATGGAGGGAAGCTATGGATTGTGATATAAAGTCAATTGAAAAGAATCAAACTTGGGAACTTTCAGATTTACTAGCAGGGGCTAAAACAATTGGAGTAAAATGGATTTTCAAGACAAACTTAAATGAGAAGGGTGAAGTAAACAAGTATAAAGCTCGATTGGTGGCAAAGGGGTAATCTCAACAAAATGGAATTGATTTCACTGAAGTATTTGCTCCCGTTGCTCGTATGGATACAATAAGAATGATTGTGGCTCTTGCAATATGCAGAGGATGGGACATCTTTCAGTTAGATGTCAAATATGCATTTCTTCATGGAGAATTAAAGGAGGACGTGTATGTTCATCAACCAAAGGGATGTGTGAAGAAAGGAAAAGAGCACAAAGTTTACAAGTTACATAAATCCTTGTATGGCTTAAAGCAAGCCCCTAGAGCTTGGTTCAGCCGCATAGAGTCTCAGTTTTTGAAGGAAGGTTTTTCAAAATGTCCAAATGAATAAACCTTATTCATTAAAAGAAGTACCGAAGGTAGAATATTAATTGTTACTATTTATGTCAATGATTTGATCTATACAGGAGATGACAAAGGTATGATGGTTGAGTTCAAAAGGTCTATGATGGAAGCCTTCGACATGTCTGATTTAGGGAAGATGAGATTCTTCCTTGGCATTGAAATTCTGCAAAATCCAGAAGGAATTTTCATATGTCAAAGGAAATACGCTTCTGATATCTTAAAGAAGTTTACGATGTCTGAAAGCCAGCCGGTGAATAGTCCAATTGTCCCAGGTTTCAAGATTAATAGAGATGCTAACGAGACTACTGTTGACGATTCTTATTTCAAGCAGATTGTTGGAAGTCTAATGTATCTTACCGCTGCAAGACTGGATATCATGTTTAGTGTCAGCTTAATTAGCAGGTATATGTCAAAGCCAACTGAGTTGCATTTACAAGCTGCTAAAAGGATATTACGATATTTGAAGGGAACTACTAGCTATGGGATATTCTACAAGAAGGGAGGAGAAAAAGACTTGTTTGGTTTTACAGATTCTGATTATGCAGGAGATGAAGAAGATTCTAAAAGCACATCAGGTTATGTTTTCTTATTAAGTTCTGGAGCAGTGTCATGGATGTCCAAGAAACAACCAATTGTTACTCTCTCGACAACTGAAGTCGAATTTGTGGCTGCTGCAGCAAGTGCATGTCAAGCTGTGTGGATGAGACAGATTTTGAGAAAGTTAAGTCATGTTCAAGAAAGTAGCACTGTTATCATGTGTGATAACACCTCGACAATTAAACTTTCAAAAAATCCAGTAATGCATGGAAGGAGCAAACATATCAAAGTTCGTTTTCATTTTTTAAGAGATCTTGTGAAGGATGGAGAAATTGATTTAGTGCATTGTGTAACTCAGGAGCAGGTTGCAGACTTGATGACTAAAGCTTTGAAGCTTGAGGCATTTCAGGAGCTTAGAATGAAGATGAGAATACTTGATTACACTGAAGTAAACTAGGTTCAAAATGCTACTAGTTTAAGGGAGGGAATGAAAAGATATTTGTTAATGCTATTAGTCTGTTGCTGTATGTTAGGAATTATGCTATTGCTGCCTTTATTTGTCCTAGTCTTTAGGAAGTAGTTTCACATTTCATTCAGTCGTGTGAGTATTGTATTAGTGGGCTATTTTATAGCTTTTCAGTTTATAGTTGTTTTGACTATTTAATAGTCTATGTTTTATCAATAAAGTAGCAGTTTGAGTTTCATATTCCATATCTCTTCACTACCTTCTACCATCTCTCCATCATATTCTTCTCCCAAGAACTCTGTTATATTGTTTTTGCCTAACACAAACTCAGGTGCAGTTTTTCCAAAGAAAACAAAATATGTAGATAAATTCATGCATGCTCTGTAATGGAAGATTCAACATTTTTATCGAAAGAAAATAAAAGTTGCATACTTTGCAGAAAGGTTCATGTGTCCTGTCTATAGTTCTTTAATTTCTGTGTTGCCTTCTTCCTTCTATCACGTGACACCTGTAATTGCGTTTTCAAGTTTTCCCAGCACCTCTTAGGTTGAAGTTTCATTGGCGCATCACGATAATTTTCTATTTCTTTTTATTAATTTTAATTTAGTTTAATTGTTTTAAAAACAGTTGATGTGGCGTGGCAATTATTAGTGTTTTAATTGGTTGTGTGTTGTGTGTGCAAAACAGTTTTGGACTATCGAGCCATCACAATTAAACTCTATTTCTTTTTACGAAGAATTCATATTTTGATCATTATTATGTGTGTAAAGCCAAAAACAGTAAAAGATCATCATTGACAATGATGGGGCCTTAGTTTTTTTTTAGATAAACTTCACATTCTCCCTAACTTCTCTTTCTCTGTCACTCATTGAGGATAAGTGATTTTAGGTCATTTTTAACCTAGAATCATTCCTCTACGTCTTTTTCCTCTCTCTTTCTATCTTAATAAGTGAGTTTTACATGTATCAAACTTTTTCTTTTGTGTTTTTCTTTTTTTGTGCTTTCGTCGTTTGAGAGCGGCATTGTGTTGTTCGTCATCTTGTGCATCGTTGTTTGATTTAACGTTTTGTTGTGGTGTTCATTTGGTTCATATTAAAAGATCAACTTCAGCCAATCACGGATTCAATCAATAATTTGACCGTACGTTGCAGATCCGTAAACATGAGTATTATGGTGATTTAGATTTTATCATATTATTTGTAGGCATTTATGAATTTATACCCTCATTTAAAGCAATATTATTAATTGTATGTTTATCCACAGGGTCGTTCCTATGTAATTGGAGGCTCGACTCTGATGTAAAAATAGGCCCTTAATAAAATAAAATAAACATAATTTTTTTAAAAGAGCAACTATCGATTTAAATTGAAAATAAGATCCGTAAAAATAAAAATAAAAAGTCGCTATTGTAACTAACACAGAAAAGATCATTATTCTAATCAATAATATAAAAATACAACTTCAAGCGAATATCTTTATCAATTTTCTAGGTTGTTATTATCCTTAATTTGTACAAAGGCAAAAATAAAAGGTTTATAATGTTTTTTTGGAGAGAATAATTATAATGTTTGTTCTTTCAAAGAAAAAAATTATATAGTGTGTTTTTATCTGTAAAGATATAGCCAAATATGTTAAGGAGAATTTGGTGAATTGGAGAGAGGATAGACAAGCCTCAAAGAAAAATTAATTTGTGAAAAAATGTGTTCCGGGGGGTTGAACCCACAACCTAAGCAATCCCAACATGCACATATCCGCTAAGCAACTTCAAAATGTTTCTTACTTCTGGCACACCATTTATATATATTAGTTATTAAATGCAGTATATACCAAAAAAAAAAAAAATTGGCTCCCAAAATTTAGAGACCCAGCTCAATAGAGTTGTTTGCACCCCCTCAAGGTCGGCTCTGTTTATCCATAGTTACCCCCATAAAAATAGGATTAAATGAATAATTATGGCTCTAAATATATCAACCTTTATTTTTAGTCTTTGAATATTTCTTTTCAACTTTGGTCCCTAAAAAATTACGTATTAATTTTAATCTCTGTTTTTTTTTTACAAAAATTCATGTTACATGTCCCAAGTAATTTTTTTATGACATTTTATTGACAAAACATTAAAATATCATTAGTTTATAAATTTAACTATTTAATTTGCATTGGTTTCTATCTTGCAAGGCGTTGAAACATGTTCAATTTAATCGAGCTGCACTCACATACAAAATCCAATTATGAATTTCATAGGAATGGAGAATGCAGTCTGGAAAATTTGGACTAAATATTCAATGTATTAGGGAAGGAATGTAGTGGTTTTATTTAGTTTATTTTATTTTACAGAAGGGTTACGTTAGAGTTATGATCCCAAACTTTACAACTATGATTTTTATTTTTACGGTTAGTTTTACAACTATTATCGTTGATTTTACTCTAAAGCTTTGTTTGTTTTTTCATCTGAACGGGGAATGACTTCAAACTAATCTTTTAAAAAATAGTTTTTCTTTTAATGATAAATGTTAGTATTTGAATTCCAACCTCTTATTCTTTATAAAACAATCACATTTAAAAGGGAAACATGGAAGGTTTATAGTGTAAAAATCAAATTAACCTTCACCCATGAGTTGTTTTCAAATCTATCTATATTCTTATGTTTAGAAGGTTGGAGGCCTATGGGTTACCATCTTATTCTTATGACTCGTGCATGTTTGTTTTTATGTGCTCGATTTATTTGATAAAATGAGTCTAAAGACGATAACTTGGAAAGTTGCTTCATCGAAAAGGTATGTGATTATCAGGTTTCATGCTTTATAGATTTTCTAAAAGGATATTGTATTTGATTTATAGATTTTCTTATAGAAGATGTTGCATTTGAGGTAGCATTTTTTTTTAAAGAAAGATGCTTATAATATTCCATTAACAATAAGAGAGTTAATATAATTGAGTATATTAAAATAAGTGGTATGATTAGTTGATAATATGGTTTTTGGTTCGAGAATATGAGCTACCTCGTTTGTTTCTCGACTATGAAACTCAACTTGAAAGTTAGTAAAATGAGTGTGAAAAAAGTCTTGCAAACTGCAATGACATGACTAAATTCTGAAGCATCACTTTGATTCTAATGGTAAGTATCTATCATTTTTTTAGCATATGTTATAAAATCAACATTATCAAACTGTATGTCACTAATCCATTGCAATGCATGGAAAAGATCCAGAGTCTCTTCCACTGACAAAGAGCACAAAGGGAAAATGTTCAAGTGGTTAATTAGCTCCATTAAAGGACGGACTATTCGGGAGAACCAAGTTTGATTCTTTGTTGGGGTGTTTTTATCACTCGGTCGTTAGGGCCTCCATCTCATGTGTGCCGGAGGAGTTAAAGATGAATATTATTTGGTTATGGTGATCATCACTAAATTTGAAGGCACACTAACATACAATACTTATATTTTAATTTATATTTCATTTAATCCATCATTAATATTTATTGTACCTTTTGCTCGAGATATCATAGTCTTGTTTGGTGGACATGATAAGAGGCATAACATGATGTTGCATCATAAATTCATAGCGCTTCAATCTATTGATTAATGGTACACCATGATATCATAAGTTAATTTTACAAGTTATCCATGTGTTATTTATGTAATTATAATTCATATCCATAATACGAGTTAGATTTATCCTTATAAACTAATTTTCTTATATTAGATAAAAAATTAAATACTAAATTTACTGAATTTAGAATAATTTTTTTGAAGGACTGAATTTAGAATATTTAAAAGTAAAATTATTATTAAAAAAATAATTTATAATAGTAATTATCAACTCAAGCAAAAAGTATTTTCCAATTCCAAGTAATTTATCAATTAATTTACAACAAAAAAATAGCGAATTATGTGGTGAAGTAGGGTGCAAGACAAGAAATAAGTGACAAATATATAAAAGCCATCATCGAAATCAAAACTCTCAAACGGCACCGTCTAGTTCACAACACTTCACAAACACAGTAAGATTTAGGGTTCTTCTTTTCCCTTCGTTTTCGCTTCGTTACATCGCAATCTCACTCTTATTCGTTTTTCGATTCTAGGTTTTCTTCTTCCTGCATCATCAATGGTGAGAGTTGTACCTAACACCGTTAACCCACACGCTCGTACCGGAGTTCGTATCGTCGTTGCCGGTGACCAAGGGACCGGTAAATCCAGTCTCATTAGCACCGCTTCCACCGAGAATTTCCGTCCCAATGTTGCTCCCGTTTTGCCTCCCACCACGCTAGCTGTTGATCTTTATCCTGATCGCGTTCCTATCACCATCATCGATACCTCTTCTCGGTAAAAAATTTCACGTTCTTCTTTAGATTCATTCATTTGCAACTTAATCACGTTTTTAATCTTTAATAATTCACGCATGAATCACGTTTTGATTTTTCAAAAGAATTAAAACTGAGAATTGAAGTTACTCTGTGTATTATTACAGCTTATAGCACTAGCGCGCTTATGTTCTATACGCTATTTTTATAGCCAAAGATTTGTTAGATTTTTTGTATATGATAAAGTTATTTTTACAAGCTATATTGGAAAACTTATGAAAATAAGCCGGAAAAAACTTGTGAAAATTGTCATAAGCTAGCTTTCATTAATTTTATAAGCTTGCACAAACTATTTCAATAGCAAAAGATAAAATAACCGTTCAATTGTTTTTGTATATGCTATAGATTGTTTTTTCAAGTTATATTGTTTAACTTATGAAAATAAGTTGAAAGAAGCTTACGAAAATTATCATAATCTGTTTTCATAAATTCTATAAGACTGCATAAGCTATTTTTATCGTGAAAGATAAAATAACTGTTGAATTGTTTTTGTATATGCTATAAGTTGGTTTTACACGCTATATTGGAGCTTATGAAATTTTCATAAGCTTGCACTAGCTATCCTTATAGCATAAGATAAAATGATAGTAATATTTTTTTTTTTTTTTTTTTGTATATGCTACAAGTTCTTTTTACAAGCTATATTGTAGAACTTATGAAAGTAAGTTGAAAAAAGCTTATGAAAATTGTCATAAGTTTTCATAAATTCTCCAGAACAGTCTCGCGAAACTTATGCCGTTAGATAAGCTTAAATAAGCTCATTCAAACAGGTCCGAAATCTGTAACATAATTTGGAGTTGATGTTTGAGACCAGTTTGGTTTTTGAGCTGTTATATTATGTTAGGTTGTTTTTATTTGTTGAGTTATGTTTATGTTATCTATTTGCCTAACAAGAGAATACATAAAAGCTTACCCTGCAATATGCATTTCATGCTTATGTTTTTTTATCTCTATGTTATTGCTAAGGAAGTGTTCACCCTAATCTGAATGTTAACCATTTCACTTTATTGTTCTTGTGCTTATTATTGTTATTCTTGTTGCAGTGTCGCGGACAGCGATCGAGTTGCTGAAGAACTACAGCGGGCTGACACCGTTGTCCTCACTTATGCATGTGATAGGCCCGAGACACTTGAACATCTAAGTACATTTTGGCTCCCTCACCTCCGCAACTTAGAGGTTATGATCTCTCCTGTTCTTGTTTTTGTGTCTTAAGTACTCTATACTCATTGCAATTCCTTTTGCCCCCCTCCCCCCTTCCCTAAGGCTTTATTTGGGAGTTTGGAGGGGAGGGGAGGGGAAGGAAGGGCTTTGGGGGGCTGGAAATATGTAGAAAAATGGAAAAATCTTTGACATTTTTTGAAAGGACATTTTTTTAGGGAATGATAAATTAATGCTTATCATTAATATATTTTTTATTTTAAGAATATCATCACAACATAGATTGAATTTGAAAAATTCATATAAACCCTCCATACCCCTCCAAAACCATCCCCCAATACAATTTTTGAGTTCCCCTAAATGAAGGGGATTTTGTATTATGAATAAAAAATTAACCTCCAAAGCTCTCTCCTCCCAATGTCTTCTATTTCTTCCACTTGCTCTTTCCTTTTTTCCAAAACCCTCCCCTCCAAACTCCCAAACAAAGCCTAAGTAAAGAGATAGAATAAAAGAGGGTGAAAATTAATATTCTACTAGAATGGAAGGGGAAGACTTGATATAGATAGGTATAAACTGTTGAACCAGCTACACTCATCTTTTATGTAAAAACATCTATACATATGTACTTGTTTGTATACAGATGTTAATTGTACAACTTAATCTAATTTCACATTAAGTGCTTGTATTTTCATTTTCAGAGAGAATTAATGCTTGACATAAATATTTGATTGAACTTCATGAGCAGGTGAATGTTCCAGTTATAGTGGTCGGTTGTAAGCTAGATCTGCGCGATGAAAATCAGCAGGTGAGCCTAGAACAGGTGATGTCGCCAATAATGCAACAGTTCCGCGAGATTGAAACTTGCATTGAGTGTTCAGCTTCTAGGCTTATCCAGGTATCATTCATTCATACTATTGCAATCAGATTCCTCCTTTGTTGAAATGTTATTTCTAAGGCGCTGTAATTATGTCTTTCATACAATTGTAATTGAATTTTCTTTTTGAAGGTCCCTGAAGTTTTCTACTATGCACAAAAGGCTGTTCTTCATCCAACGGCTCCTTTATTTGATCAAGAAACACAAACTCTAAAGCCTCGATGTGTGCGGGCATTGAAGCGGATTTTTATTCTCTGTGACTCAGATGGAGATGGTGCCCTTAGCGATGCTGAACTGAATGATTTTCAGGTTTGAATTTTTCCTTCTCATACTGAAGGTCAACATTGTGGCTTGTTTATTATCTAGTGTTATAACATGATACATTTATCATCCGAGTATTATAGCATGACACCTTTATTATCTGAGTATTATAACATGACACCTTGTAGCTTGATTATTAGCTTGTTAAGATAATTTTATCATAGGTTAACCTGTGTAAAAGATTTGTGAAAAATCTAACCAAACTATCTACAGGTTAGATGTTTCAACGCTCCTCTGCAACCAGCTGAAATTGTGGGTGTAAAGAAGGTTGTGCAAGATAAATTGTCTGAAGGTGTTAATGAACGAGGACTTACTTTGACGGGATTTCTATTTCTTCATGCCCTTTTCATAGAAAAAGGGCGTCTTGAGACTACATGGACTGTGCTCAGAAAGTTCGGATATAATGATGAAATCAAGCTCGCTGATGATAAAATTCCACCTTTGAAGCACACTCCTGATCAGGTGTTTTTTTTATTTTTTTTATTTTCTTCTTTTTTATAGACGAATCTTGGCTTGTGAATTATGCTCTTTATATGTTATACCTGTTTGTGTTCAATTAGTTGACAACTTGGATCTTATATCTTATTCTATTCTCATTGGATTTAATGTTTGCAGAGTGTTGAATTGACACATGAAGCAATTGATTTCTTGAAGACAACTTTTGAATCATTTGATGCTGATTTGGTATGTCCTTTCGCGCATGTGACCCCGAATAATTTTACTTTTCTTGCTGCTCCCCAATAATTTTCAGAAATTTTCTCTACCGACTTTATCGCTTGCAAATTAACCACATATTTTCCTTCATCTAGGATGGTATGTTGCGTCCCCGTGAACTTGAAGAATTGTTTTCCACTGCCCCGGAAAGGTAGATTGCTTTCCTAATATTATGATGTGGAATCTTCTGTTGGGCAATTTTTCAGTCCACACATGACAGGGTGTGGTATATATGATACACTTCCGAGTCTTTGCTTCTTCACTGTTTAAGTCCAGCTTTGACATATTTTACATGTGAGGAACCTTGGCAATGTTATTTGATATTTTATAATTTTAAATTGCAGTCCCTGGATCGGAAATCTATATGAGGATGCTGTTGAAAGAAATGCATTTGGAGGACTATCACTTGATGCATTTTTGTCTGAGGTGCACAAGTCTTCTATTTTTGTCTCTAGTCCCTCTTCCTTACATTTTTGTTGAATAATGTTCATAGAAGAGTGGTGGGCTTCTATGGAAAGTTTTATAACTCAATTTAAATAGTGTTTGAAAATCACGGTTGCCTCAGTTTTGCATGATGTATGACTGTATGTCTTGTCAGTGTATCTTTTCAATGCATATAACATTTATTTGCATCACTGTTGATTTTTTGAAGATATATTTTTTGTTTGAACAATCTTCTTAGAAGAGTGGTGGGCTTCCATGGATAATTTTATCACTCAATTTAAGTAGTGTTTTTAGAATCAAGGTTGCCTCAAATTTACATGATATTTGTCTGGTCTGTGTATCTTTTAAATGCTTATACGATTTTTTAAGATATATATGTTTGTAGAAGAGTAGTGGGCTTCTATGGATGGTTTTATCACTCAATTTAAATTGTGTTTTGGAATCAAGGGTGCCTCAGTTTTGCATGATGTATGACTGTATGTCTTGTCAGTGTATCTTTTCAATGCATATAACATTTATTTTCATCACTGTTGATTTTTTAAAGATAAATTATATGTTTTCTGGACAGTGGGCACTCATGACACTTCTAAACCCGTCCTTCAGTGTGGAGAATCTGATATACATCGGGTTCCCTGGTGAACCATTATCTGCTGTCCGTGTGACTAGGAAGCGACGCATGGATCGGAAAAAACAACATTCAGAAAGAAATGTATTGCAGTGCTTCGTTTTTGGGCCTAGAAAGTCTGGAAAATCCGCAATATTGAATTCTTTCATTGGAAGGTATTTTCGTTTTGTTACCTTGAAGACTCCTGGTAATATAGATTTAATTATTCGGCATCATGTCTTATTGTTGTTGAATTCATAATGCAGGCCATATTCTGAAGCTTACAATCCAACCAACGAAGATCGTTATGCTGTGAATGTTGTTGATATATCCAGGGTAAATGTTGTTGATATTTCTAGGGTACAATGATTACTTGACTGGCATTTGATAATAACTTCTTACTGTGACAGGAAGACATCTAATTTATTTCGCCTTTTGCAGCACCAAAGTCTTTATTTGATGCATTATTTTTTTTGTCAATCTTCGCATTTATATCTCCAAATTCATGATTTTATCGTTTTATTTGCAGGAAAACAGAAAATATCTTGTGTTGAAAGAGATCCCAGATGGTGAAGTTGCTAGGCTGGTGGCCGACAAGGAGTCTTTGGCCTCATGCGACATTGCAGTTTTTGTCCATGACAGGTGACCGTTGATATTATATATATTGGTGCCTGTGGTGTATATAAATTCGAAAATTGCTACTAGTTTCTTTGAATTTTTTGCTCAGAAGCATCTTTTCAACATCCGAGATTAGAAGGATTTAGAAAAACTCGATTGTCCATATGGATGAACTTCCTAAAATAACGTTAGGCTGAATACCACAATTTCGGGGTTGAAAACTAATGATTGTGAAAACCCCCTCCAGTCTCGTTTATAAGCCAAAAAAAACCTAATTTCACACTAATTTTACAGTTTTTGTTAACTGTAAAAATAAATTAATTGTATTTCAAGGAAAATAAATTAGGGATGGAACATGTTCCAAGGAAATAAAAGTGTTGTTGGAAAATAAAAACTATAAATTTAGGGATGTTTCTGGAAAGATGTTGTTCAACATAGGTGGAAGTAAATAAATTTGCTGATATTTTAACTGTAATTTCATGTTCATGTTCATGTGATCTGGACCATAAGCAACTCGTACTAAGTACCTGAAAAAATGGTGGTTGTATAAAGCTTAGCTGATTAAACATTTATTTTAGGTCTGACGATTTCACACTAATTTTACAGTTTTTGTTAACTGTAACAAAGATATTAATTGTATTTGAAGGAAAATAAATTAGGGATGGATCATGTTCCAAGGAAATAAAAGGGTTGTTGGAAAATAAAAACTATAAATTTAGGGATGTTTCAGGAAAGATGTTATTCAACATTGGTGGAAGTAAATAAATTTGCTGATATTTTAACTGTAATTTCATGTTCATGTTCATGTGATCTGGACCATAAGCAACTCATACTAAGTACCTGGAAAAATGTTGGTTGTATAAAACTTAGCTGATTAAAAATTTATTTTAGGTCTGACGAGTCTTCATGGAGGGCATCATATGATCTCTTGGTACAGATTGCTGGTCATGGAGAAAATACTGGCTATGAGGTGCCCTGTCTTATAGTTGCAGCTAAGGATGATCTGGATCCATTTGCATTGGCTATACAAGATTCAACTAGGGTATTTTTCATTAACTTATTAATTTGCATGATCATATACATAATTGTTGGATGCTAAGATAAATAGAGATTTAATGCGGTATTGCGGTGAATGGACACTTTTTGGAACTATGATTTCATCCAAAATTTTCTGATATGCAATAATTATATTATATAGCATGTAGTAGTCTATGTATATTTATGCTTTGATCTTTAAATTGAAATTTGATTAATTATCAACAAGTGATGTTTTGGATTTATGACATTTTTTTGAGCATTTACATTTTACTGGTTTTTTTTATATTGGCAATGTGTTTTGTAGGTTAGTCAGGACATGGGAGTAGAGGCTCCTATACCAATCAGTGTGAAGTTAGGGGATTTCAACAGTTTATTCCGTCGAATTGTAACTGCTGCTGAGCATCCTCATTTAAGCATTCCAGAAACTGAAGCTGGAAAGACTCGCAAGCAGATTAACAAAATCGTATCACGTTCTCTTTTGTGTGTTTCAGGTATATCTGTTTTCAGATTGATTTGTTAGCTGTTCATTAAGTTGTATTTAACTTAGTATGTTAAAGCTGTTCAATCTTGTATGCTAACTAATAAAATGAGCCTATTAACCTACTTAAATTTTGGGTGACGTGGTTTATCTTTGTTCACGTGTTCTCTCTTTTAGTTTCATAGTTCATTTTGATTGATTTTGAAATGATTTGTCGCTTATAACCTTGAGGTGTTATGCAACTGAACTGGTCGCTATTTGTGTTTCCAGTTAGCTTGTTTAGTTTGTATTGTGTTGATGATGGAGGACTTTTTCTGAAATCGTTATTCTGATTCACCTTGCTGGTTTTGTTTCGTGTTTTTATTTCTTGTTGGGTAGAGATGGTTAGGTAGGGCCAATGAATTATCAACAAAATCAACTGGTAGCAAATGAATAAATAAATGGCTGTTAACTGCATGAAAGAGAGCTGCCTGTATTTGGGCTTCCAATATTTTAGGATATTCAGTCAGCCACCAATCTTTCATTTTTTTTCCTTCATCTTTTGACTAGTTTTGTTTTGGAGTTCCAAATACTTCAAATTTAAGTCACAAGAAAATATAACAGTGGGTTTTGTTTTATAATTTTATTAATTAATGCATTATATTGCAGTTGGAACGGCAATAGCGGTGGTTGGGATCGGTGCTTACAGGGTATATGCTGCAAGGAAGAGTGCATCTGGTTAAATGGAGGTTTTGTGCATGGGTCGTGAATTGTGATATATACCTTGATCTGGATTTAGTCTGCTCTTTGGCTGAAGGCTTTAACATTAAAGGCTTTTTAAAGCCATCTGCTGTAGAGTTTGCAATATTTTTATAACATCACCACCTTCAGTTTAATTTTTTGTCAATGGTTGAATTAGGTTAGCACAACTTTTATACACAAATTATTGGACGCTTCATCATTTTATTAGTCAGGGCCTTCATGGTGATATACATAATAACGTGTTATACTGTTGGGTCCAGTTTATTACTGGAAACTCTTAAAAATGAAAGCATCGTCTTTGCATTATTTACCTTTGTCTGAGGTTGACGTTGAAATACATCTTGAAGCATATATTTTTTTTCTTTCTAAAACGTATTTTTTTTCCTCCCTTCAAATCGAGTTAAATATATTCAATCAATTTTTGCAAATGTCAGCAAGCTCAAAATTAGAGATTTTAGAGTGGACCACTTAAATGTGTGCTCCACTTTTACTATGGACACACTAATTTCCAGTTGCTCGCTCTCTCTATTGGCATCAAATTCCAAATCTAGGATTTTAAAACTGGAACATGGAGATCCACTTTTAACTTGTCACGAAGGAGTTGAGACGATACCATCTTTTGGGTAAAGACTTGGTGAACTTTACCTCACGAAGGAGTTGATTCAATTAAATGTAGTTTTGATTGAAATAGGATTGGAAAAAATAATAAAGTCGAAGTAACAAAATTGATTGATTCAAAATATAACATGGTAAAGATCAACACTCAAGTATTATAAATAAAAAAAAAGATCAACACTCAAGTAAAACAATGGTTGATAATGGTTAAAATGTATGAAATAGCAACGGCATAATTAAACTAATAAATATATTTTGATTGTTTCAACAGAATTTTTGAGTCTTTGACTCACATGTGTTTTGTTGTGAATTCAATACGAATCACACCAATAAACTTAGATGTATGTGACAAGTATCAATGATGTCAATAACCAAAATAACCACAAACAACTACAACATACCTATATTTAGTCTAGCAACTAGGTGTAAACCAAAACTATAATCGAACCAAAGAACAATAAGATAAAGTGAGTGGAGAAAAAAGAGAACAACACCAAAGAATTATTTACCTAGTTCGGTCCAACAATGAGTCTCTCCACTTCATTATCAACAACTTCTTTACAAAGAGTTACAAGAAATTAGTTTCAAAAAGTTCTCCAAGAACAAACCTAATTTCCACCTCAATCTCTTCCTACGAACAAGAGACTCAATGATTTCACTTACACAAGGTGTTTGCTAATTGTTTCCCAACTTTAGAATCTAACCCTCAAAATTAACCAACCCTTAGCCTTTGATTTCCTAAGGATCTTCACTTTTGGTTTCCCATGATTCACCTCAAGTTGCTCGCAAATGACTCTCCACTCATGTGTTTCCCAACCCCATGAACCTCTCCTCCAAAAGACACCAATTGTTTACTAAGAGCCCCCTCTTTTGGTTCTCAAAGAGTCGCGTTTGGACACTTTGAATCTCACTCGAATACACTCAACCTTTAGTTTCTAAATTCTCTAAAAGTCCCCTCCTTTGGTTTCCATGAAATTCTCAAGTCCACTTGAGAAAAAGGTCAAATGATGCTTAACGAATGTTCAGTTCCAGGCAAAATGATACCATAATTTGCCTAGATCACGCCACGTTTAAGCTCGTAAGCAGTATTGTACTGCAACTTGATCCATAAATTGTGTCAAACCTCAACATGCTTAAGTAAATAAGGGCCATATATGGTTTTAGGTTAGGAAATTTCATAATAAGTTGGTTTTAGGGGTGTAGCAGTTGACAATTTTGGGCAAGTTTCGTGCAACATACACTTCTAGGTAAATATAATAGCGACATGGTCATGGGAAGATTGGATAACTCAATTTAGTTAGAACCAAAGGTCGAAAGAGATTGAGGATTCAAATTAAAACCACAATGGGAAAAAAATGTTGTTAGTAACAACTAATTAGTAAACTTTATTTATAAAAAAAAAAATCACATTATCAAATCCAAGTTGGTCAAACATATATTGAAGTGATGTTTTTCTAAAATCGTGATAGTATTTTAGTAAAATTATTATCTTTTTTGTTTTTCAGACTTCTTAGAATATAAACCATTTATTAAATTATTATACTCTCCCTCAGCACTTATTATAGAAATCTCTAACAAATATCACATCTATTAAGAAAAGTTGTTAATTTTTTATATTTTCATACAAATTGTTAATATAACAAGTGATGTATTTGAAAAATGAGTAATAAATATATTTTCAAATTTGCATAATGTCTTATTTTTAAGGACAAACTAATTTTTATAGATGGTCTTAGAAATAGAGACGGATAGAGTAATTGATTTAGTTTGATATTTTTTTTTGAATTAATAATAAAGTCAATCAATTTAATATTTGTTGAGACAGTATTAATTATAAAAAAAAATTGTTAATTAAATTTTCAATGTAGAGTAACATATGAGATATTTTCATCAAGTTGAACTTTATATTTTTCCAGCCACATATTTACATACATCACCCTATAAATATTGGATTTATGCTTGTACATTTAAAAAACTAAAAAATTTAGGTGACCAACTAACAAAATTTATTAGCGCAGATATCATTTATCACTCACTTTGGCATGAGATAATTCTCTATCAGTAGTTGACACTTCATTTATCACTCAACAACAATGTTACCTCACCTCCTGACTTACCCTCATCCAAAATCCAAATCATAAATCGAAAACATGATTAATTAATATAAATATGTTGCAAAACTTTCACAAAATTAATGCAAAACTAATCTGTAACTAAATGGCCTCTAAACCCCTTTCCATTACTTTTCTCATTCTCATGTTTTTCTCAATAACCCTCACACTCTTTGTACTTTCAATGAAGCCCAAAGGAGTCACCAACAACATATTCCAATTGGACAAAAGAAAGCCACCTTGGTTTAATGTCATAGAAAAAAACATTAATAACAAGAGGATTAAGGTAGGTGTAGTTAATATTAATCCAAGATTGAAATTTGATGATATTAGTATTTATGAACAACTAGATGCACTTTATCCACATGTAGAAACAGTGTCTATTGATTTTGATCATGTTGATGAGAATTTGAAATGGAAAGACTTATTCCCAACATGGATTGATGAAGATGAGAAATATGGTCATCCAAAGTGCAATGATTTGCCAATGCCAATTTGGGAGAGTTATAGAGATGTGAATGTGGTAGTTGCAAGAGTTCCATGTGAGAAAGGGATTAAGGATGTTTTCAGGTTGCAAGTTAATTTAGTGGTGGCTAATTTGGTAGTGGAAAGTGGATGGGTGATGAAGTTGGATTCTTATCAACCTGTTTATGTTGTGTTTATTGGTTCATGTAGTCCTATGATAGAAATTTTCAGATGTGATGATTTATTGTTTCATGAATCAGGTGAGTATTGGGTGTATAAGCCTGATTTTGTGAGCCTTAGACACAAAATGCTCATGCCTGTTGGTACTTGTCAGCTTGCTCCAGGTTATGCTGAAAAAGGTAGGTTTTATTAATTTGTATGTTATAAAATCAATCATTGAAATCACATTTAATTAGGTATAATTTCCTCTAAAAATTATGAATATAAGAAAAGGAGTAACATATTTTGGTGATGTGTATATTCTGTACAGGTAAAGAGGTGTGGAGAGGCAATTATACATCACAATCACCAACAATATTGAAATACCACACCATACATGTCCCAAATCTAGCTTATGTGACAGTCCTTCACTCATCAGAAGCTTATGTTTGCGGCGCAATATCTCTAGCACAAAGCATCCTCAGAAACAATAACAACAGCTACTACACAATAGACCTCCTCCTCCTCGCCGATGACTCAATTGGTCACAAGTCGATAAAGGGTCTAAAATCCGCAGGATGGAAGATCAAACGCATTCAACGCATCTTAAATCCATTTGCGAAAAAAGGTACATATAACGAGTGGAACTATAGTAAGCTAAGAATATGGCAACTCACTATGTATGACAAAATCATCTTCCTAGATTCTGATCTTGTAGTACTAAAAAATATTGATCATTTCTTCGCATACCCTCAATTATCGGCTGCTCCTAACGACTTGACACTTTTTAATTCGGGGTTGATGGTCATTGAGCCTTCCATGTGCATGTTTGAGGAGTTGATGAACAAGACTTTGAAGGTGAAACCTTATAATGGAGGTGACCAAGGTTTTTTGAACGAGGTATTCACTTGGTGGCACAGGTTGCCAACAAAGGTTAATTGTTTAAAAAGTTTTGAAGGAAATAATAATGATGAGATTATTCACGAGGATTTATATGTGATGCATTACTTGGGTTTGAAGCCATGGATGTGTTATAGAGATTATGATTGTAATTGGGACACGAGAGAATTACATGTTTTTGCGAGTGATTTGGCTCACAAAATGTGGTGGAAGGTTCATGATACTATGCCACAAGAGTTGCAAGCCTATTGTGGGCTTACACAAAAGATGGATGAGAGGATAATGCAACGGAGAAAAAGAGCACGAAATGCTAATTTGAGTGATGGTCATTGGAAGATTGAGGTTAAGGATCCTAGAAGAAAGCGTTATTATGATGTGAATTAGAATTTAGAAGCCTAAATTTATGTGGTAATTTTATGACCAAACTTTTTGTTTTTGGTAAGAAATTTAGCATTGCGAGAAACAAATATTAATTGTACTCTTATTCACTTTTGCTCTTTTTATAAATGATCATGAACTTTTTCTCTTCACCTGCACTATTTTCATCCATATATGGTAAATTTCAGTGTTAGTTTTTAGGGTTAAATATGTTTTTGGTCCCTATAGAATTGGGACCCTTTAAGTTTAATTCTTACTTAATTTTAAGATATATTTTAATCCCTATAAAAAATTGCTGCACTCAGTTTAGTCCTTAATAAATCTAAATTTGTTTAATTATGCTTAAACTTTTAAGATTTTGAACAATTTTTTGCATAAGTGTTAAGAACATTACTAAAATTTCATACGCAAAAAATCATCTCAAAATTTTATTTCTACATCTAGATTTTTGTTACTTTTATCTTGAACTTTTGTCTTTTAAAAAAAATTAATATTTAATTCATTTCATGTTAAAAAATTCTAAATTTTAGTAAACGAACCTTTTGTAATGTTTTAAACTTGTCTCAAAAAAATCATTTAAAAATTTAAAAGTTTAAGGATAATTAGAGAAACTTTGTTTTAGTAGGGACTAAAACTACATGTAAATTATTTTTACAGAGACTAAAAATACTATTAAAATTAAGTAAGGACTAAACTCAGAAGTTCCAAATTTTATAGGGACCAAAAACATATTTAACCCTAGTCTTTAATTATCATCATTTAACTTCGTACTTCTATTTTTATTTTATTTTTTTAACTCAAGATTACACTTCCATATTTATAATTCTAAAACTATAAATACAAACTGATTGGGAAACTAGAGATGATGTCATGCGAGGCAAAATCTTGTGCATAGGTATAACTTCTGAAAAAGATCGATACAAGTAAAAAATTAAACTCATTTAATAAGTTTCACTTATTAAAATAGGTCTCATTAATCTTTCATTTACGTCTATCTTTCTCATATAATTGACGATAAATAAAAGATAGATAAATATAGGTAAGTCAAACTCCAGAGGCCATCCTAAGACTAGCTTTGAGAAATTGTCGCCGTAAGATAATCTTCTAATTCTATACTTCTAAGTCTTCAACCAACGTACTTAATAAATTTTGTTTGTAACTACAAACGTAGTTCTTGCACGTCAAAAAATTGTAATAGATTAATTGGTGCGAATTTACTTTTATCTTTCTACAATTTAATTTACCACTTTTTTAACATCAAATACACATAGTAATGCGCACATTGATTTTTCTGATAGTAATGTTTATTTACTTCTAAACGAATCAAAATAGTTTATTAAATCAATAGGCATTTTTTTTTTGGTCTTATCAATAGCCATTTTTATACAGTATAGCCAATAAAAAAATCACAGTTAGGATTAGACCAAAAGATAAAAATGTGGGCAACTGTAACCCTCAAAACGTTGGAAGTTTAGTTCATTTACGTATATCTTGTTTTTAAGCATAAATAATTTAAGTTTATCTTTTGTAATGAATTTAGTATTATATTATTTTGTAGAACTTAAAAGTACTATTTTTCTTCTGAAATGATCCTTTTGACGGAAACCCAGTATGTGGTTGAAAATAGGTAAGAATCCAATAAAAGTTGACAGCTGTGTCGCAAACTCGTCTATTTTATTCCACCAAAATAAATTTGCAAATTAGGGTTATTATTGTCCGATTTTTCCTTTAATAACGGGGCACTGTAATTATTTCATTGACATTTTACATAAAACAAGCTGTTTGTATAAATTTCTTTAAATAACTAACGTCAATAATTTTGAAAAAACTATACAAATAGAGAGGGTAAATAAAATTTCGGGTTTCACTTTTAGATGTTTTAAAGTGTTTTTTTTAATATATGTACCCATCATGATTCGAAAAAAAAAAACAATTCTTAACTCTATAAAATTTTGTTTCACATTTTGTTGAGAAATCAATTTTGAAGCTAAACAATTCTACATAAAAGTATTATTTATATTTTTTTTTATTCTAACGTATCTTTGCAGGAAACTAGTTCGGATGTTTGGCTTTGGTGTCAAAATGCAGAAGATGGCTACACAGTTTGCGGAGTATATCAAAGATGTATAATCATGACAACATTTCTAAAGTGGTGTGGCATAAAAGTGTTCTTTTAAAGGTTTCTATCTGTGCGTGGCGTCTTTTACGCAATAGGTGGCCTACGAAGGATAACTTAAGGCGTCGTGGTGTCATTCCTCTTGACTCTTTATTGTGGAGAAAATGAAACAGCACAACATTTATTAATTCATTGTCCAACTTTTGGTTCTCTTTAGCAACATGTGAAGCACTCGCATGGTGTCTATTATGGATTTTTTTTTTGGTAGGCCCTACTTTCCAAAAAAATTGTCCAATGTGCCCTACTTTCAAAATACATATCCAATATGATCTACTTTGTAAAATCTTCTTACATAGCTCCATCTGAGATGACACCATGTGTCCTTCAGGATGGCTTCATCTCAGATGACGTCATCCTACCTCTTTTTTTTTCTTTTCGATTTTAATTTTTTTTTCTTATTAATTAATACCTCATTTAGGATAGCTCCATCTCAGTTGGCACCATCCTACTAGGTTCTTTTAATATTTTTTTTTTGTTTAATTTTTTTGCTGAAAATTTATTAAATGAATTTATTGATGTTGGGAAGGGCATTGTTTTATCCACACTTGCAGGAGCAACAATAGGTTCTGGTGCGCAATTTGCAGAAAAGTGCATGGATATGATTAAGGAAGAGATGAGTAAGTCAACCGCTCACGAAGTCATCCATTTTGATCGAATGGGATATACCTTCTTTGTTCGTGAAACTATCGATCATAAGGAAGGAATGGCAAAGGGAGAATACAAGGTCGACCTACAAGCAAGGTGGTGTGACTGTGGAAAATTCCAAGCTCTACATATGCCATGTTCACATGTCATAGCTGCATGTTCGAGCTTCAGTCATGACTATTCTTCCTATATAGATCCAGTTTTCCGAAATGAGAGAGTATACGCTGTTTACAACAGAAGTTTCAACCCTGTTCACCACCAGAGTTATTGGCCCCCATATGTAGGATTTGTACTTTGCCCGAATTTGTCTACGCGAAGACCGAAAAAGGGTCGTCCAAATACCACTCGCATTAGGACTGAAATGGATGAAGTTGAAAAGGTTCAAAGAAAATGTGGACTGTGTCGAGGCGAGGGTCATTATCGTAAAAATTACCCTAATTTTAATCTTGCACGTCAGTAGTACTTTCGTTGTATTTTTTTTTCTTTCTAATGTATCAATCTATATTATTAAGTTATTTTATATTATTTCTATTTAATAAATTTTCAGGAAAAAAATTAAACAAAAAAAATTTAAAAGAACCTAGTAGAATGGTGTCAACTGAGATGGAACTATCCTAAAGGAGGTATTAATTAATAAGTCAAAAAAAATTAAAATCGAAAAAAAGAGAGGTAGGATGGCACCATCTGAGATGGAGCTATGTAAGGGGATTTTGCAAAGTATGGCATATTGGATATTTATTTTGAAAGTATGGCACATTGGACAATTTTTTTGGAAAGTAGGGCTTGGCAAAAAAAAATTCGTCTATCATGTGGATCCTAACATGTTATGGATCATCTCTATCGGTTCATACATTCAATAGGAGGGTACACTCCCCGACGTTCATTCTTACATATGATTTGACTTTGTTGTTATGGATCATTTCTATTGGTTCATACATTCGACAGGAGGGTACACTCCCCGATGTTCATTCTTACATATGATTTGACTTTGTTGTATTTGGGTTCTTTGGAATAGGTTGTTTTCTAATAATGCAAAATCGGTTATGCAGCTTATGGAAAAGGTAAAATTCACTTCACTTTCGTGGTTGAAAGCGAAAAATGTTTGCTTTCCTTTTGGTTACCATATGTGGTGACAGCGACCCTTTGTTTGTTTGGGGATTGGCTGACCATTGTTTACCACTATTTTGACTCTCAATGAATGATTGTTGTATCTTTATTCTGCTTCTCTTTGCACTCCTTGTGCTAGGAAGCGAAATTTTTTGTTTATATATATCATTTTGCCTTGTTCATGAAAAAACATATAAATTTATAATTCAACTCATTTTTAATGAATTAAGCAAAAAACTTTAATACAATCACTTTTAGTGAAGGTCAATTTTACCTAATCAATTAGCTAAAATCAATCAATTATTGTACAAGCCTAACCAAACATATGATTAAACTAGAATTTAGGATTTCAAGTAAAAACAAAGAAGGCAGTAAACTGAAGCAATCTAGTAGCTGATTTAATATAATTATTAAATTATTAGTTGTGAAAAGAATAAAAAACAATAACAGTATGGTACTTCTACTTCTACTAGCTATACCTATGTGGGCAACGTTGTTTGTGTGAGACAAAATCCACGTGATTCTTACACCAAAATCAAATTTGATCTCTGTTTCTTTTCTATCTAGTGCTAGCATACCGACACAAACATTAATATCTACCTACAAGTCGTGTTCACTAACTAAAATAGAAACACTCAAGTCACACACTTAAGTCAAGAACACAAGATAAGAAAAGAAGAACAACAACCTTATTGCATTGTTCATGAACTAATAACAAGTGTTGGTAATAAAGTTATGGCAACATCACAAGGAAAAACAACACTTGATTCTGGTTGGTTTGCAGCTAGGTTCAATGATGTTCATTTCACTGGTACTCAGCTCACAACTACTAACCCTCCTTCTGGTCCCACTTTACCATGGATGGAAGCTCAAGTGCCTGCCACGTGCGTATTCTCTCTCACTCTCTATGTAGCTTCAACATGCAATGCTGTATCATTTATTAAATCTTGCTTATTGTTGATTTGATTGGTTGAGATTAAGTGAATGTGTTTTGAAGCTTAAGTGTTGTTCTTTATTGATTTGATTATGACAGTGTTCTTGCAACATTGGTGAAGAATAAAGTTGTACCGAATCCATTTTATGGATTGGGAAATGAGGCTATTTTGGATATTGCTGATGCTGGAAGAGATTATTACACTTTCTGGTTCTTTACAACTTTTCAATGTAAATTGGTAGGATTTTGTTCTCTCTTGTTAACATTTGATTGAATTTCATTAGTTTTGCTCACTGTGGTTTTGATTTCAAATAAGATGATGCTTTGAAAGTCCGTGGAATTGGATTGATTTTTCAAAATAGAGAAACATTTTTATATCAAAATGTGGTTTATGGTTTGATGGTTTTTTTCTTTCAACCATGGTGGATGCTGCTAATTACTTGACCCTTTGCAGTCTAAAAATCAGCATTGTGATCTGAACTTCCGCGGAATCAATTACACTGCCGATGTTTATTTGAACGGCCACAAAATGGTACTCCCGAAAGGAATGTTTCGGAGGCATTCTCTTGATGTTACTAATATTCTTCATCCAGATGGTAATAACCTGCTTGCTGTTCTCGTTCACCCTCCGGATCATCCTGGGAGTATACCCCCTCAGGGAGGACAAGGAGGAGATCATGAGGTAAGCAATTAAATTGATAATCCAATCTATTAATATTCGTTTATGTGAAATGAATGTATCATATATCAATTAAAATTATTGATGACTTCTGAGATCTGTCATTTCTGTTTTTTCTTCCAATTGTATAGATAGGGAAGGATGTGGCTACACAATACGTTCAAGGTTGGGATTGGATGGCTCCTATAAGGTGACATTGCTATAACTTTTGTGGTAACATATCAGCATTCTAGCAATCTCCTAATCATTCTAATATCAACTATGAATAAAGGAATTTGATATTTGTAAGTGAATAAATAACTACGATGCTTACTCCACCGCTTGACAACATGGAGAAAATTTTACTTTTTCATTAATTTTCACTCTCAATAAAAATTGATGCGGAAGAGGACATGATGTTTAGACTGGAAAAGCAAAATATGGCATCAAATAAGCAGAAGCATGCATCATTACTTTTTCCTTTTCCGACTTGACTATGCCCTTCAATGCACAATAAAGAAAAAAGAAAATGAAACAAAATATATTGCATTTTGGGCATTGTTTGTTTAGTTTCTGAATAAAAAGAAATATAAGAGAACTTTATCAATAACTGATGCACGTATTGAATTTGATTGCAGAGATAGGAATACAGGAATTTGGGATGAGGTTTCCATTTTTATCAGCGGGGTAAGTTGCATGAACTACTTTAGTCCTTCCAAATTATCTAGTTTGTTTTTTTTCCATACACTTTAAGTATAAGCCATTTGGACTGATTTCAAAGTCTTTCTTTCCTCTTCCGCATCCTTATCTTTTCAATTTATAGTCTTTGCCCTTTACCCCGAAAGAGAAGAGTGTCAACTTGTCATCTGTTCTTATGTAATTCATGATTAAACATTACCAAACTCCTCTAGTCTAGATCCAACAATGTGTTACCATTACGAGACATAAGTTGGGAACTGTTATATGTGAAAAATAAAACCAGAATATTACAAGGACATAAGAGAACCATCCGAATTGCTTTATTAATTGTGCTTTCAATTCATTCCATAAATTTTAAAATTTTGAACAGCCATTAATATTTTTATAGTTGATATACTTCCAGAAGTTCTTTGGTATGATGATTGTGGTGTCTGTGTTTGATGCAGCCAATAAAAATAATCGATCCCCACTTGGTGTCATCGTTTTTTGACAATTATAAGAGAGTATATTTGCATGCCACAACTGAGTTAGAAAATCGAAGCTCCTGGACTGCTGAGTGCTCTTTGAGTATCCATGTCACAACAGAACTTGAGGGGAGCATTCACTTGGTAGAGCAGCTTCAAACTCAAAATATTTCAGTTCCAGCAAAATCACGGGTGCAATATACATTTCCCGAGGTCAGTGGCAACATTTGTTCTGCTAAAGACCTTGATCCACTGTCTAAATGCAACCTAATTTTAAAAACATGAGAAGAACTTTATTGTTAATTTAGTTTTATAAAAAAAAAAAAAAGTCGTACCGAGTAAGAAACTTTTATTTCTTCGCTTCCTATCTTGGTATATTTATCATCTGTTGGTTTCATGATTTGTTCTTGGACTGCTTTTGTGAAAACTTGTCTGTATTGCTTATGCCACATTTCTTTTCACTTGTTTCCTTATGTTGAGAAAATGTGCAATCCTGGACTGAAAGTATTTTGTATCTTCGTTATACTATTGATCCGACTAACTTGTGTAATTAGGGGTTTAAGATTTAACTCTTACTTTCAAGTTGTTTGCATTGGCAGCTTTTTTTCTACAAGCCCGATTTATGGTGGCCCAATGGAATGGGAAAGCAATCTTTGTATAATGTTGTTATTGACATTGCTGTTAAAGGATTTGGTGAGTCTGATTCGTGGAGTCATTACTTTGGATTCCGCAAAATTGAGAGTCATATTGATGATGCCACAGGTGGAAGGTATGGTGTTTTGTAATATTCAACTTTTTCCTCACTAAAATTCAAGCTTTAAACTGTTTTCCTGCATGTATTTTGTTTCATAGGTTGTTCAAAGTCAATGGGGAACCAATTTTTATACGAGGGGGTAACTGGATATTGTCGGATGGCCTACTTCGACTTTCAAAGAAGAGATATAGCACAGATATCAAGTTTCACGCTGATATGAATTTTAACATGATACGTTGCTGGGGTGGTGGACTGGCTGAAAGGCCAGAGTTTTATCATTATTGTGACTATTATGGCCTTCTGGTACTACGCTCTGACTCTTGCTTATATGTGCTGCTTAATACTGTTTTCCTTGTTATAATTTGTTTTGTGTTTACTGCATAATGCTCATGAAGTTCAATTGTGTTTCATGATTTTTCCTGACTTTAATCTTATAGGTATGGCAAGAGTTTTGGATTACTGGGGATTGTGATGGACGCGGTGACCCGGTATCAAATCCACAAGGTCCACTAGACCATGACCTTTTCTTGTTTTGTGCAAGAGACACTATCAAGCTTCTTAGGAACCATCCCAGTCTTGCCCTCTGGGTGGGTGGAAATGAACAAACTCCACCCCATGATATAAACGATGCTTTGAAAAACGATCTGAAACTTCATCCTTATTTTGAGCATGTCGAAAATAAAGAGAAACCTGTAGGTGGCTTATCCCCGAAGTTGGGGGATCCTAGCCAGTATCTTGACGGCACACGGATCTATATAGAAGGATCTTTATGGAGTGGGTTTGCAGATGGGAAGGGAGGCTTCACCGACGGACCTTATGAAATTCAAAATCCTGAAGATTTCTTCAAGGATAGTTTTTACAAACATGGATTCAACCCTGAAGTTGGTTCTGTAGGAATGCCAGTTGCTGCTACCATAAGAGCAACAATGCCTTCAGAAGGATGGCAGATACCTCTGTTTAAAAAAGATTCAAATGGCTATGTAGAAGAAGTTCCAAATCCTATATGGAAATACCATAAATACATTCCATATTCAAAGCCAACCAAGGTTCATGATCAGCTTCTGCTTTATGGTGCTGTAAAAGATCTTGATGATTTTTGCTTGAAGGTAACAGAAAAGAAAACTCTATCCAGGACGTTACTCGTGATGCATTTTAAGTGCTCCTAAATTTGATGTCCTATTGTTGATTTGTATGGTTTTTTATACTCTTATATTAGGCTCAACTTGCAAACTTCATACAATATAGAGCCCTTTTGGAAGGATGGACTTCTCGCATGTGGAGCAAATATACAGGTGTATTGATTTGGAAGACACAAAATCCTTGGACTGGTCTGAGAGGTCAATTTTATGATCATCTACATGACCAAACAGCAGGTTTCTATGGTTGTCGATGTGCTGCTGAGCCAATTCACGTACAACTTAATTTGGCTACATATTTTATAGAGGTTAGTGTCCGAATTAAACTTCTACTTTTATGAGTTGGGATGAAATTACAAACATCATTGTATACTATGCGTGAAATATATTTGACTCTTCATAAAGTAAAAACTGAGAGAGGAAGCCAAAATTATCAAAACAAAAGGATTACAAGTATATTGAAGTGAATATTGAAATAATCACAATTTTCTGTGCAATTATTTTTTATGGTCCAGTTATGCTTAGTTTCTTGAAGGCTCTGTATAATTCTAATTTTTCTTTCTTTCTTAAAAACAGGTTATTAATACTACATCTGAAGAATTGTCTAATGTAGCTGTTGAAGTTTCAGTATGGGATCTTGAAGGAACATCTCCATATTACAAAACGCATGAAAATATCTCTTTCTTGCCCAAAAAAGTAACACCTATTGCTGAGATGAAGTATCCAAAGTCGAAAAATCCTAAGCCGGTCTACTTTCTTCTTCTGAAACTGTACGACAAGTCAGATTATAGAATTTTATCTAGAAACTTTTATTGGTTGCATCTTCCTGGTGGAGATTACAAGTTATTGGAGCCATATAGGAAGAAGAAAATACCTCTCAAGATAACATCCGAGGTTTTCATTGAAGGATCCACATACAAACTCCAAATGCATGTGCACAACACATCTAAAATACCAGACTCTAAAAGTTTAACATCTGAACGCGGTTCAATAGCTACACTAAGGGATAATTGCTTTGTTACAAACTCACCGGAAACTGTACACAACAGGGCAGGAAAAGAACAAGAGGTCGGTTGGTTTAAGAAGATACACAAGCACTTTGCTGGGAAAAGTGATGATGGTTTGAAGGTTTCTGAAATTAATGGACATGATATAGGTGTTGCTTTCTTTCTACATTTTTCTGTTCATGCTTCAAGTGGGGACCACAAAGAGGGAGAAGACACAAGGATTCTCCCGGTTCATTACTCAGATAACTATTTTTCACTGGTTCCTGGAGAGACCACGACTATTAAAATATCTTTTGAGGCTCCTCAGGGTGTCGCTCCTCGAGTGACCCTGAATGGCTGGAATTACCATGGACAAACGATCCACGAGGCTCTTTAGGGATGTAACGGGCAACCTTGATTACTTCAAACGCATCAGAGAGCTTCATGAGTTTTGTTTCTTTTTAATTTTTCATGTCACAGATAAATAATACCATGTAACTTTTATGTTTCTATTGTTTTGTTTTTCAATTGGTGGAATAAAAAGGAAGGGTGAGATTTCATACCACAAAACGTTTCCTTTCATTTCTAAAGTATGCTAAAAACAAGTCTCTTTCTTACTTGTGTCCTTCTATATAGTGGAACACATCACAAGATTAATACATGCATTATAGTATTGATACAAGCTGTAAGGTTTCTAAAATTAATTTTAAGAAACACAAATTTACATGGATCACGAATGAGAACAAATGTGAAAGAGCACCATCAATCAAGGATCATCACATAGACTTCATGAAACGGTTAACGGAAGAGAAAACGCCTGCCGCTTTGTCAAACAGACTTTGTCCTTGCTCTGATTTCTGTTCTTCGTTGTTGCCAAATAACATCTGCGCAACATAGGCAGTATATGAATGCCAAGTGATCTAGCAAATTTGCTGTTGATGTTTCTATTTAATAGCTATCCCAACTATAACCATATATACATAGAAAATGGTTTTATAAGTAATATCTAGCAAGGTATTAAAGATGAAGCTACTAACCTCAATATCTTCAGTATCAGGACGGTTGGCGTATTCTTTTGCAAGCAAATATCTATTTGGCCTATCCTTGTCATCACTGAACACTTTCCACAATCTGAAAACCAGAAAATAGACAAGAAATAATAGATGGTTTGAGCTTTACAATTTATATATATTTCATGCAGACAATTATCGCAAGTCAAAATCATTTACAGACGGTCCAACAATGTGCGAATTTCACGGATGCAATCCACTTTTAAATCCAAAAGTGGTTTTTCTTATGGCTTGTTTTTGGGTGATCTAGGGTTATACTATGCAGAGTTAACCATGGATGCAGACTATAATGCAGAGTTAACCATGGATGCAGACTATCTGAAAATTAGGAGCAAGGATTGTTTGATATTCATGTATATAATAATCCTTATGGGAGGGAAGAAAGGCCTTACTCGGGATAACACCGAAATACTGCACCAAATGGCATAGGTCGCATATGATAGACAGTTGTAAAAGTGCTGTACATCAAATGATATAAGTTAGTAGTCTGGATTAATCAGAATAAACCAATTATTCAAAATAAAATGTATTCAGAAAGCATAAGAATTGAATTCTTATTCAATGAACAATAAGTTACTAACTTGTAGTGAACCTCAGAATTTATCTATTGCTAGCTACTCTGTTATATAACTTAAAAAGACGTAAACAAATGTATGATTGTCCTAAAAGAGAAGAAATAACAAAAAAAAATGTATGATTGTCTCAAATTTAGGAAGTAAATGATACCATCATGTACCTGGTTAACAGTTGAAAAACTATAATCTACCCAAACGTGCATTTGCAACTTGAAACTAAACATATCTAAAGTCTTTTCGAAAGAAATAGCTTGGAAAGCATACCTTAAAAAGTATTGCCTTAACTGCCGTACATTATATCCAACCCCGACATCTTTGCTATACAGGCGTGGATTCCACATGATAAGGGGCCTTGGCTGCAAAAATATATGAAGAGTTTGTATGAAAATTATAAATATTAAAACACAAGAATGCATGGAAATTTCTAAACTTGATGCAAAGTGAATATCTTGCAGTCTATCTTGCTCTCAAGAATGACAAATATGAGAAATATCATTAGTTCTGAAACCCTTGTCATTTATATTTTTTTAGCTCTATTCTTATGTGGGTCACTGAATTAGAATCTAGTGAATAGAATCAATCACACATATAAAAAGCTTTCACATTTCTACCATGATGATGAAATTCCATCAAGTTGTCACATGGCTGTTTAAATTTCAGATATCACAAGAATCTCTAACAAAAAATGATTCCGTTAAAGATAGAACAGAGCTCAGAGATTTACTGGATCATCAGAGAGAGTGGAAGCAATTTTCTCTACATATTCTAACATCTGATGATCAGGAACAATCATAACCACCATCTCATCACCACTGTCTACAAGCTTTCGATCACTTAAGCTGGAAAAACCAAACAAATAACCGTACATGTTATAACTATAGCATGACAATAAATACAATGCAAGTTAAAATATACTTGACAGAATTGCATCAGCATGGCCATCAAATTCTCAAGTGCATTGAAAAAGTAAGAATTCAGTGGTTAGAAGTTTAGTCCACAGCTATTTTGTCTGAGTAAACAACGAAAGAAAACATAAAGAATTAATCAATGTGGTGGCAATCACCTTGCAAAACTAAACAAAGCATCTTTCCACCGATATTTTAGAAGAGCTGCAGCACCAGCATCTGGAAATACGGCTTTAACTTTCTAACAATCAAACTCATGAAACTTAGCAACTGAGTTTCAACTTAGACAATATATATGTATTAATATACACATCATAGAACCATATTGAACATTAGAATTCATCATGAAGCACATTGGAAAGGAAGGAGTCAGTATCAATATTTATTATATGAGCATTAACTCAAGATAATTGTGTTGTGTGTAGAAACGTTTGTAATTATAGCACAATCATATCTTTTGTGGATCCATAAATCAAACGAATTTTGGAGGCTGCTAGCAATTTCATGATTTTCAAGTTTGTTTTGGACTTCTTGATCGCCAAGAATAAAACAGTTAAGAAAGCAAATCATGTAATAACACATGCAACAGCATCATGGAAAAATACATTAATAGATCTATCATGAGGAACAGAAAAACATTTTGAAATTCAGAAAATCGTTCATATCTTTCACGTGCTTAGAGTTCATAACTTCCAAATACACCCCAACAAGGCCGTGAGCAATTTGAATGGTCTCTTATTGTTAATGTGATTTTAATTGGCAATGGCAACTGAATTTTATAATCGTTAATTTGCAATACCCCTAACCTGACATTTAGTTTCTTGAATAAGTGTATCCAAGAAAAGCCTTGACAATTCCCAGAGCTCCAACTGTGCACCTTCATCATCTAAAAATTCGAGTTGAGGAATTAAAAGTTCAACCTGTAATTAAGATGGTTGTTAAAAATTGAGTGGAAGCAAGTGAAAGAAAAAGATATATTGGATTGGGAACATACAATGGCTCTCATCCCTCCTGAAGATACAAAAGATGCGGTAGCCTGACTTGATTGTATCACTGCACCCTCCAAGTCTGGAGGTAAACAACTGAAACATAACAGATTTCTATAAATATTAGTAAAATTGATTGTATGAAAATTGTAAAGTAGTAGTAATAGTAATAGTAATAGTAATACCTGTCGGTTTCTTGTGTAACGATAGTTTCTAGTGGGGATGAAGGAGGTTGAGGTTCACCTTGGAATTTCTCAAACTTGGCGCGAAGTTTGGAGGTGGAGGTTGAAGAGCGAAGGGAAATTCCATTGGAAAATTGAGGATGGGAAAAGGGAGTGGGTGAGGGTGTTTTTGAGTGGAACTGGATGTTGCAGCAAGTTAAGCTCCGACAACTCATTTTCTCTTTTTACGTTTTTCTGATTCTTCCCCCAACATGGATAATTATTATTCATTAATATACTTTTTTTAATATTCTTTTTTGAAATTTTTTTTCTTACAATATATGTAAAGGAAGTCATTTAAAAAAAATCAATAATCAAATTTGACATTAATTCATTCCTGAACCTTTCCAACAAAAAATATCATTCAATTCATTCCTAAAAAAAATCAGATAGATAGGTCAAGAATGCAAATATCCAATTATTTGTGTATGATTTTTTCATGTAACTGAATGTTTTGCTCACCCCTACAAAATATGTTTAGTTTTGTTTGGTGGAGTTACATTGTAACAAACAAAGCAAAATAAAAAATAATTAAGCAAGAAATAACTAGTGTGTGTCTCATAGAAGGAGAAATTCTAAACCAACTAGAGGATGATCCCACTGAAATGAGAACGAAATGGGCACCTTTCTTAGTCATAAGGCCAACACATATATTTTGATTCTTCATAATGTGAACTAAATTGATAGTCCCATGATGCAAGGTTTCCGAGATTTAGATTAATATAGAAGCATACACATGCAAACTTGCATTTGGCACATTGTGAATAAGATCTATCGCTTCCGGACAACCACCCTCGAAGATAATGTTTGTATAACCTAAATCATAACAAGTTCCAATCTCAAATTGAATAGCACGGAGTTCAGCCAAGAATGTATCACCATATCATTCGTAAAATGAGTGAACCCCGATATCCAATTGCCATCATGGTAACAAACTACTCAACCAATGCATATTCAAAAATTGTTTTTTAAGAAAACTGTCATCCACATTAAGTTTGATGCAAACTACTCAACCAATGCATATTCAAAAATTGTTTTTAAGAAAACTCTCATCCACATTAAGTTTGATGCAAACTACTCAACCAACGCATATACAAATATTGTTTTTAAGAAAATTGTCATCCACGTTAAGTTTGATGAGACCCTCATGAGATGGTTTCCAAATGCTAAAATCCAACCCATAAAACTCGTCAGCAACAAGCAATGAACTCGTCATGTAACGCTTGAGTCTTTCTTACCACTTTCATGGATCTACCAAGGCTGATCAACAAAAATACTATTATTTCTCTAGCACCAAGCCTGCCATAAACATGCAAGAAATAAGGGCAATAAAAACCCACATTTCGTTTTCTTAACCCAAACTATGGCATCCGTTAGGGAGAAGAAATTTATTTATCCTCCCATTCCCAAGTGAAACCAAAGCTTCTTGGAATGAGGGCAATCACGTAAGCATTGTAAGGGGTCTTCCATAATAAAGGATGAGCAACGTGTGTAGTTGCAAGTAGCGGTGCTGACTGTCGACATGTATTTGTTGAAAGAGCGTTAAGTGAATACTGAATAGAGCCATATAAAATGTTGTATCTTTGCAGGAACTTTAAACCCGCCAAATCCATATCATATCACAATTAGGATCCCAACCTCTTTGTTGTTAGACAAGCCAAAAGTAACGCAAGTATAAGTCCCTAGACTCAACTCATGACCTTGCGGACTCCACTTTCCACTGCGGCGCATAGAAACATATGATATACTACGGCTAATATAGTATTTATAGCTTACCTAGGGGATACCATGGCAGTATCCAAAAATGTAAGAGGTGTTATTTGTTGAGTTGCTTGAACAAGATCAAGTGACATCACCGTTACCAAGCTTTATAGGAGTATCCATACACACATAATTCAATTTGAGCTTTGTATTACTTATGTTTACAAAGTGTATCAATAGACATAGAGGGCCATGTTTGATCCTATTCTCATACTAATATGAAGTTTCACCGGCCCTATATGCACCTTATTACCCATGAGTAAAATTGCGTTTAATTTAATCAAACTAAGTTGGTTTGAAAAATAAAAATGCCAACATAAAGAAACAAATAAAAACAGCAAAGAATCCAACTTAGAACATCCTAGCCCACGAGGTGTAAAACTACAAAGTACAGCTTCACATTCCTTAACTACATTCCCACATACATTTAAATGAACTAAAATACTCCCTTTTTATTTTTACAATAAAAAATATTAGTTTACAATATACTTTTTAAAATTTGAAATTTAACCTCTATATATTTTCAATAATATCTACTTTAAGCATGCAAAACTAAAAGGTAGGGTTTTGTGGAAACAAAATAGTAAAATAAAACAAGATAGGGTAATTTCATCGACAGAAAATGTTGGGGGTGTGAGCATATATGTGGGGTTTGAGTAATAACTCACGTTTACAAATAGTCAAACGCCCCGAGCCCAATACATGAATGATTAAGGCCCCATACCCGATATAGAAGTTGAGAATCGCTGTGCACGCTCCCGTCGAATTTAATTGAATATAGCCGTTACAAAGTTTTTCCTTTCAAACCTTGTAACCACAATTCAAATTTACGAATTTTGTAATCACAATTCAAGAAGAGTTACTTCACATCTTCACCACAAAACAAAAAAAAAACACTGTTTCTCTTCTCTGAGAAAATTTTCACAAATCTTCGCTTTCATCTTTCAGATTCTTCTTCTTCCTTCGGGAACAACACCATGGAAATGAACGGTACGTTGATTTACTCTTTTCTCCCCTCACAATTCATTCGTTTATTTTCTCTGATTTTTGATGATACAAATCATCGTTTCTTGTAGATCAAAGCGTTCAAATTCAAATGCTCGCTGAGAAATTTCAACTCTTTGTTCGTGATTGCGAACTCAAGCAATCCCCAAATGCTATCCCCTCTGGTAAGTTCTTGATTCAGTTCTTTTTTAATTCAATTACAATTCATAAACCCTAATTATCAATCAATTAATGTTACACTTGATGATTAATTGACGTTTTTAAATATAATCAGATAATGATGAATCAAAGAAAGTAAATGAAAACTCTGATTCGGTGGATGAAAACAGTATGTCTAATGGAATTCATGAGAATTCATCGGATCTGGGTCATACGCTTCCCATTTTGAAGAAAGTCTTTGATTTGAGCACAAAAATTCAGGTGAATAATCATAAGGCAACTTGATCCTGTGTTTTTTAAATTTTTCAGTTAACTTATCAAGGTTTCCAGGGTTTTGTTTTGTGTTTTTCACAATTTTAGTTTATTTTGTGATTCTTTCTTGCATTAGGATTTGAAGAAGGAGCATTTGGCCTTATCTGATCATGTAAAAACCGCGACTGAATCCCTTGCAAGCCTAGAAGTTTTGAACTCTATTCAGCTTCTCGGTATGGTTCTTCTCATTGAATACCGAAATAAAATTGTCAATTGAATGTTCTCTTTTTATTGGCTAGTTTGAGTTATAGTATTATAGGTTTTTAGTGTTTTTTAATAACTATTGTTATCTAATACTAGGTTCTGAATATGAACTCTTGAAAAGAAAGTATTTGGATGAATCCTCTGAGCGCAGGCGGCTTTATAATGAAATTATCGAACTCAAGGGTAATATAAGGGTTTTCTGCAGATGCAGACCTTTAAGTGAAAGTGAAAAGGCAAACGGGTTTACATCTGTTGTCAATTTTGAATCCACTCTTGAGAATGAGCTTCAAGTCATCTCCTCAGATTCTTCAAAGAAGCCGTTTAAATTTGATCATGTATTTAAGCCAGAAGATAACCAAGGTATAATAGGAGTTACAACTTTTGATATTGTTGCACTGAATTATATTTTTTTCATTTCGAAGCTGATCAAATGTCTGTATTATTTTATTATGATGCAGAGGCTGTTTTTTCTCAAACTAAACCTATTGCTACATCAGTATTGGATGGTTTTAATGTCTGTATATTTGCCTACGGGCAAACCGGAACTGGTAAAACATTTACAATGGAGGGAACGCCGGAAGAGAGGGGAGTTAACTACAGAACACTTGAAGAATTATTTAGGATATCTGAAGAGAGAAAGGGTGTAATGAAGTATGAGTTAAATGTTAGTATGCTGGAGGTTTATAATGAGAAGATAAGAGATCTTCTAGTGGAAAATTCTGCTCAGCCTACTAAGAAGTGAGTCCTTAGTTCTTCTTACTCTAACTGGCATTGTAGTTTTTAGTTCCTTTGTTTCAAATTTTAAAATAGATACTCATTTCATATGATCTTAATACAAACAAAATCTGCAGAGAATGCCGATTAGATCTTGCTTTGCTTGATAATGAGTTTGTAAGAAAATGGACATTATTATAGTTTCATTTCACGGTTCTAAGTATGACGTATGACTTGCATTATTATACTTTCATTTTGATGTATTGTTTCTTGAGAAATATCACTGACGAGGAAAACAAATTTCAACTTAAGATTGGAGATAAAGCAAGCTGCAGAAGGGACACAAGAAGTCCCTGGACTTGTTGAAGCCCGTGTTCATGGAACAGAAGATGTGTGGGAATTGCTCAAGACTGGAAACAGAGTCAGATCTGTTGGATCCACCTCTGCTAATGAGCTTAGCAGCCGTTCCCATTGGTATGTAATGATTCTTACTGCCAGCCTTATGACATTTTTATATTTTATATTTTAAATAACTTAATTACTAAATATTTTAACCATATTAAACATTCTCCTTGAGCACATAATTCTTTATCTCAACGAAAACATTGATCTAGGAAGAAGTTATTGCATACTATAGGTACTGAAAATGTGGAGGTTTTTCATGCAGCTTGTTGCGAGTAACAGTCGTCGGGGAGAATTTAATCAATGGCCAGAAAACAAAGAGCCACCTTTGGCTAGTAGACTTAGCAGGTAGCGAGCGTGTGGGAAAAACTGAAGCTGAGGGAGAAAGACTAAAGGAATCTCAATTCATAAACAAGTCTCTTTCGGCACTTGGTGATGTTATTTCTGCCCTTGCATCCAAAGCATCCCACATCCCTTACAGGTAATTTTGTTTTCGTTTGTTGAGTACATTCTTGCAGAATGGTCCTTCATGTCATTAACATTTGTATCTTCTGTTTGAGACAGAAACTCGAAGCTCACTCATATACTGCAGAGCTCTTTAGGTGAGGTTTCATTTCAGAATTGTAAATGACATGTCCCTTTGTGATTTGAAATGCACTGCTACAACATGTGCTTCATACTGGTAGCTAATAATATTTGTCCTGGGATTGAAATGCAGGAGGAGATTGTAAAACATTAATGTTTGTCCAAGTAAGTCCAAGCTCAGCGGACTTAGGAGAGACCCTGTGTTCACTGAATTTTGCCACTCGTGTCCGTGGAATTGAGAGCGGCCCAGCTCGCAAACAAGTAGACCTCGGTGAGCTGTTCAAGTACAAGCAAATGGTAAGCTAAAGTGTAATTGCGCTTTCAATAAGAATAACCATATTTTTCTTTAACTGTTACTAAAACTCATAAGTTTTTGTCATAATAAAAGGCAGAAAAGGCCAAACATGACGAAAAGGAAACAAGGAAATTGCAGGATAGCCTACAAACTATACAACTCAGACTTGCTGCAAGAGAATACCATTGTAAAAGCCTTCAGGAAAAGGTATTAATGCAAATTTAAAGGTTTCATTTTGCTTCCCATAAGTGAAACTGTTATGTTTACCTTCATATTCACATACGTATCATACTCATCAACTCCGAAATAATTTTGACAGGTACGGGACCTGGAGAATCAAATAGCGGAAGAAAGAAAAACTAGACTAAAGCAAGAAAGTAGATCACTTGCTGCTGTTTCATCTCAACAACCTCCATCGTATAAACACACATCAGCTCATAAAACCATGACAGATAAGAAACCACCACTGAATCCTTCAAATCTGAGAATGCCCCTTAGAAGGATAACCAATTTCTTGCCTCCGCCATCTCCTATACCACCAAAGAGATACACCCATCAAATGAATGGAAAGGAAAATTCTGCCAGAAGGACTTCAATGACAACAAATACTGAAGGTCTTCAAAGACCAAGAAGCAGGGCTTCCATTGCTATGAGACCACCTGTACAATCAACAACGCAGATCCTCAAGCCAAGGAGGAGGGTCTCCATTGCTACACTCCGTCCTGAGCCAACATCTGAAATTACCACACCACTCCGTACCTCAACTTCAAGGTTTGCCAGTGGAAGCAGTGTATCAGCAGCCATAAGGAGCCAAAGGGGTCGGTATTCAAATTTGTTCGCCCCATTGCCAGCAATTAGACCAACATCGGTTGATACAACACCAATTTCAGCTAGGAGCAGCAGTAAGTTTATGGGCAGTCCAGTACATGCACAGGGAGGTTCGCGGATGGGTAGGCATCCAACTGCGATTGCACTGCCAAGGAGATCTTTAGTTTGGAGTCCTCTCAGGCTGAGAGAAATGAAAAGTAGCCACCGAAAATCATCACTCTTGCCATCTAAACTGCAATAGACCTTGTTAAGGAGATCTTTAGTTTGTGGAGTCCTCTCAGGCTGAGAGATGAAAAACAAACACCTGAAAATTATTACTCTTGCCACCTAAACTGCAATAGAGACCTTGTTTTATCAATGCGTGCGTGCATATATTTTGTTCTGACTTATTAATCAATTCATGTTCAATTAACCTTTTTCTTTATAAATCGAAGGATTTATTTGAAGTAGTTTGATATCTTGTTATGATCGTTGGTTCAATTTCTGAAGCTGTATGATATCTGATTCTTTTGTTATTTCAACTCCTGTTTGGGTTGTTGGATCAAATGATGTTAAGAGTATTTATTGATCTGCATATATAGTGAAGTGAACCGCTCAGGTGTGTAACTATTTTTCGTGATATTATGATGTTCTACATATATACAAGATATCCTTCTATATTCAAGATATCCTTCTATCCTTCTATAATTTATACACATATTCACACTTCCTAGTTCGGATTAACATTCAAAAGTTAACTTAATTTGTATCAAGGGCTAAATACTATTAATTTCAAATTCAAATTATCAATACTTAGTTGTTAGACGAAATGTAAAGTAGTGAGGAAATTGAAGTATTGTACCTCTTATCTTTATGTTCTTTCCACGTTTTTTAAGGTTGTAGAAATGGTTTTATACACTCTCATCATAACTATTTGTAAAGATACAAATTGTTGTGATTTGTAGATATTATTATAAACTTTTGATACTGATAATGCATAAGAACTTAATCTCAAATAATTAAATTTACTTATATTTGATAATTATTACCATCTCAAATAATTAAATTCTTCGGTGTGCTTTTCTTTTGCTTTTTTTTTTTCCCAACTAAAATCCTGCTTTCTAATAATATTTTAATTAGAAAGTTTTTTTTTATGACAATTGGTAATATGTTCCTCAAGTAACTATATAAAATGACTCTCGTCATCCATTAATTTTATTTTAGATAACGGTTTTGTCCTTTTTTTTTCCACGTCACTTGTCATTTTCATCATTTTGCATATGGATTTTCAATCAAAACTATGATTTTATTTCAATATATAATCATAATATTCAAATCTTTGGTCTTTCACTCACAATTTCATATGAATTTTAAATTGATGCTTGAAAGTTTATATTCAAAATAACTAAAATGATGTGAAAAAAAGATAAATAAAACAATCGTTATTTGAAATTAAATTAAAGGAGAACAAATGTAATTTTGTCATAAAAATATTGTCTCTATAATCTCGCATTCAATTCTTTAAAATATAAAAATTATTCTACTATTAAATTTCTAAACATGTGCATTTAGATTACTCTTTTTTTTTTAAAAAAAAATGTTAACAAGTGTTCTAAGGACATTGTTTAAACATCCAAAAATAATAATTTTTACATTCAAAATTATAAAATTCATTTTTGTGATTTCTTTAAATAATGTATTGAGGGCACTTTCTTGTTTTCTTTCTAAACATGTGCATATAGAAGTCAACCAGGGTCCCAACTAAAGGAAAAATATAGCCGTTGCACTTGCCTCTGCAGGGTAGATTAGACATTTGATTCACTCGACCGACCGTTGAAAAAACAAACCGTTACTCATACACTTGGTGTGTTTCTTTCTTTCTTTGACATCAACACAACACAACACTTGCCAAACTCTGAAACCAAAAGCAAAACAGGTTTGGGGTCCGTGAGAGAGAGAGTTCAGACCCACCTTGTGAAAATGGTTGCCAGAACCCCACCAAAGTTTAAGAGAACTTTAGCTGCTCTAAATCCTGTTCTCATTAGAGAAACACTCAACAAGGTACTAATCAATTAGTTATCCTCAACTTCAATATATAATGACAGATAAAATTCAATGTTTTGTTTTTCCTTCATTGTAAAATGTTCTTTTTGGGTCTTTGAAGGTGGATCAGTGTATGGCTCGGCTGCAAGAACTTCAGAACACTGCAACGGGTGGAAACAAGGTTGTGTCAGGGGTCAATCTTAGCCCACGAAGTACCATAGGTTATCTCAAAACTAGTCTCAGATGCAAGCAAGAATCACTCAGGTACTTTTTTCTTTGCTTCATGAATCATTAACATATTTTAGTTTAATTTTAATTATTTTTTACTAATTATTGTTGCAAGTTGTAAACACAATTGAGTTTGTGTTTTGTTGCTATTCTGAAGGGTCAAGAATGGTGCCACAAGGAAATCTCCCGTGGGGAAGTTTCCCTCTACACCAAACACAGGTCAGTTTGTCTCGGTGTTTGACTTAATTATTTCATTTTCTCAAATTATTGGTGTCGATGTTGTATCAGTCTTGATGTGGTTTTAAATTGTGGTTTCGGTCACGGTTGCCTGCTATTTTGAGAAATTATGAATAAATCTAGACTTCAAAGAAATCCTTATAAATTGTGGCTGACTATATAGTTACAAAACACAATTTAGAATCATAGATCTTAGATAATGCGAGTGTTATAAGGCAACTCTTTAATTAGTTAATGACAAGACTTTCCTATTCATTCGCTTGTGAACTCTTATATTTATACAGGTGAATGGAGGCGAATGTCGTTGCCTGCAATGCTTGTAGGAGAAACTCTTGGAGAAATTTTACAGGCTAGTCAATTTGCAAGAGAAATTGTTTCAGCAGTTGGTGACAAAACTCCCTCCAAAGAGGACCCGAAAACTCCAATGTCTCAAAGGCCAAGCAAGAAAATAAACCTTGAAAACACACAACTTAAGTCTAGAAGGAAGAAGGAGAAACAAACCAAACTACACAATGATGGTTCTCCCTCACTTCAAAGAGCTCGTTCAAGAATCACTTTTAAGGTTTCTCCTCCAAAAGTTAAAGAATTTGATAGAGAAAGTAACAAGTATTTGTCTTCGGCAAATAGGGTATCTCCAAGGAATAGGCCATGGGCTAAAAAAACTGTACTTTTCCCCAACCCTTTGTTCAAGTCAACTCATTGTTCTTCATCACAGTCACAGCAACAACAGTTTTGCAAAACAAGGTCTCCTATTATTTCAAGAAATAGAGGACCAACAACACCGCACAAGTTTTTGATTAAATCTCCACCTTCAAACTCCAAAGTCAAGATCAAAAGCACTACAACTGTGTCTATTTCACCCACAAGACTTGCAAGTTTGAGCAAGAATTCTCCAAAGAGATCGACTGCTGCTAAATTCCGTCGATCTTTCTCTCCTTCAAGACTAGCAACCAGGTTAGTTTCACCATTAAGGAGCAAGAAAACTGCCCAGAAAAGTGATGGAATTGTAAGTGGACTGAAACAGCGCCCGGTATCAACAGTTCAATTCCCTGCTAGTAGAAGAATTTAAGGACATATAGACCTTGTGTTGTATTTCGTCACTATGGTTTCTCAATGTCCATAATTGTTGTATTCTTGTGAGATTATTTTGTTGTTGAGGACTTCTCCTTGTGTCCATAGCATTCTTTGTTCTGTATTCTGTTCAAATAATATAAAGGTGTTTCTCAGATGCAAATCTCGTGAGCATGAGCATGAACTGTTGCCAAATCATAAGCATTTCATTTGTCATATAAATAAACTATATGGATTGCAACTAAAATGGTATTCTTTCACACCATACAACCAACTATGTATTTTATATTATAAAACAAACAAAAATTGATGCTTTAAATGTTGCTGCCCAGGATCGAACTGGAGACCTTTAGTGTGTAAGACTAACGTGATAACCACTACACCACAGCAACTTTGATGATAATGAACCAACTATGATACCTTCTGACTCTCGCTTATTTAATTTATTAATCATAAAAGTTTTTATAAAACAAGACTTTTAATTAAAGTTATATAGATTACTATGATCAACAATTATTTTGGTCAAAATGCAAATTTGGTCCCATTTTTAACGTCGTTATTTTTGTCTCCATTTTAGAAATTTTAATTGAACTATTATTTTGACAATCTAATTTGATGATGTGAAGTTCACCCTCATCCACTTATCATTTCATTTGATCTTTTTTTGACTTTATATGTTTGATCACGACTAAATTTAACACCTGTTTTGGAAGAATTTCATCAATTAGACCTTTTATATTCATGTCATCTCACCTAATTTATTATCACGTCATCAAATTGAATGGTCAAAATCATGATATGTTAAAAACTTCTTAAACTAGATTCCAAAGTCGACAATTAGAAATGAGGTCTAAAACTTGAGGTTTGAGGAAAATATGGGATAAAAATTACATTTAAGTTTAGAAGAAGATTTACTTGGAAAATTATAAAGATTTACTTAGAAAAATTACACACAAAAACGATAAAAGAAAAAATAAAAATAAATTAAATAATATGTAATTTTAAAATAATTAATCTATATGTATTTATAAGTGTAAGTTCAAATCATTTATATTTGTGATTGCGTCCAATTTGTAGACATGCATAATTTGATTAATTTTTTTCGTAATTAGTACCAAAATTGTTTTCAGAAAATAGTATTTTTAAGTACAATGAAAATTCTATCACAATTTTTTAATTAATTGTCGAAAAAACAATTTTTTTAATAATAAGAATAATACTGTTATTCAAAGAAAATGTAATAATGATTAAAAATATCTATACCCATTTTATCAAAATAAAAGAAAATCTATATCCACGCGTATAAGATTCGTGGATGATTTTGGTCCGAAGGTGTAAAGGTTCATCTTCTTCATCTCCACCCACCTCCATTCTGAATGGGTTGTTGTTGTGATGAAGACGACGGTGACATTCTCCGCCATCTCATGAATTCTTCTTCTTCTTCTTCTTCTTCTTCATCCACCTCAACCCTACCATCACCACCTCCTCCCACTTCAACAGTAATCTCACCAATGAATTCTCATTTCTCCGCTTTATCCTCCACCGACACCCTCCAAATCATCTTCCAGAATCTTCCCATCCCCGATCTCGCACGTGCGAGTTGCGTCTGCCGAGTCTGGAACTCGGTAGCCTCACAAAGGGAGATGGTAACCAGAGCTTTCTTAGCACCATGGAAATTGAAAGACGTAGTTGGAAACCCGATTTCTAGAAGCTTCTGGAGAGATAATTCACTTGCTAAATTCGCAATCTCACATCGTATTGTGCGTGGCGATAGTGTTGCTAGTCTCGCCGTTAAGTACTCCGTTCAGGTCCGTTAGGGTTTATTATCAACTCATTACAATCTCAATTGTTTATGTTACTTAGTTTCATAAATTGAAATGCATAAGTTGTTGTTGTTCATAATATACTATGCGCTTGTGCTTTTGAAATTGATGACAACGAAATTCCAAAATCATAATTGATCTCATGTTTTAGTTCATTTGATATGATTTTAGGTATAAAACACGGGCACAGACACGAACACCTGATACACGTGATAATTTGAGAAAATGAATTAACCCAATGTAAACACATGTGCTGACGCTTGTTAGACACTGGGACACGCCTAATCTTAGAGGTGTGTGTGCTTCAAAGTTAGGACTGAATTGATGGTTCCTTATTGACTGTTGTGATCAATTATTTTAGGATCATTTTAGAATGTTTTTAATTTCATGGACCAAATTTCCCTATCACTACAATTTCAAATTTTAAGATTAAATTTATGATTCACTCAAACCAAAATGTTACCATCTACTTGCTTTATGTAATTTCACATTTATTCGATTATTTTTCTGACCATTTTTATTGCAAGCACTAAGCTATATTTTCATTAATCTGCTCCTGGTTTTTTCTGTCTAATAGTTTTGATAAAGTTGGATGATAATTTTTCAATGTTTTGACAGGTGATGGACATAAAACGATTGAACAACATGATGAGCGATCATGGCATATACTCAAGGGAAAGGTTGTTAATTCCTATTAGTAATCCTAATATTCTTGTTAAAAGAACTTGCTTTATTGAGCTGGATGTTAATGCGAAACGAGAAGTTGCAGTGTTGTATCCGGATGATGTACCTGACATAAAGAGTAGCTATGTATCAAACAGAATATCCTCAGAAGAAAGCAACAAAAAGGTGCTTGATTCCTTGAAGAGAAGCATGCAAGTTGATAGTGAAACTGCTCAATACTACTGGTCTGTTTCAAACGGTGATCCTCGTGCTGCTCTTGCTGAATTTTCTGCGGATCTTCAGTGGGGTAGGCAAGTAGGTCACTCCTAGTCTTTGGAAGGTTAATTCAATTTCAACCTTTGTTTGGAATAATCAAGAGGTTTGGTGATATGGAAATGGATGATAATAAGTAATCATGTTGGTTAAGACAAGTCTCTACTTTAAATCTACTGTTATTTAGCTCCTCTCCGTCGGAGACTTGAGACTGGAGTAAGTAATTTCTTGTTATGGGATATATATAGTTCAACTAATAATGTGGTGAAGACGGTGTATTATTTTTAAAGCTGCAATTGAATTTGAAACTGTATGTTTAGTAGAATCAGTACAGAAATATTTGATTTAGTTCACACTTTACACTTCTGAGCATCTTCATTTTTAGCACTACAGATCAGAATTAATACCAAGAATAGACTGTTCAAAAATGCAATGGATACGATGACACATTATCAATTTATCATGTCTTTTGTTGAGGATTACTTCTTTCCTAACTCTTACCCCAAGTATCATATTATGATAATGTAGAATTTAATCTAATTAGAAGCTTAGTGAGTAAGATTATCAAGTGACTTCAAAGATAAGGATTTGTGGTGAATCAGAATCTATTTATGAAAGGAAAATTTGATATTCTGTTTTCATCTTGTCTTTTTGGAATAATTTAGAATTACTTTACTGCTTTTGATAAGTTTGTTTTATGCTGTCGGTTGCAAGAACCTTAGGATTCAGAATGGTGAATTGGTGATGATGTTATCTTAAATCCTCCAATTGCAAACTTTATTTATTGATTTCAAGTCAAGAGAAATGTACAACACTCTTTTAACATCTTTTATGCACAACAGTGGTGAATTCCAGTACTTTCATATTTCTGGATTGGTAGGCTTTGAAAACTTTGGAGCTTCGTAAACATCTTTTGTCCTTTGATTTGTACCTTTTAACAGTGCAACTATGAAGGGGTACTCTACTTTTCAATTTTAGATATTTTAGCTTAAGAGGACCTGGCAATGAGATAGAATATCAAGTACGACGTTGAGAGTTGAGACAGAGAGATATGCCAAGAAGTGTTATGGTGTATACTTTAACTGGGAGCAATTTTATGGCAATTTAAGATACCTAGGGTGTCAGTTTTAATTGGCTTATTGTAATGTTAATTTAGAGTACCCCAATATTATAGTAGTAATTAATTTATGGCATGCATTCTATGATAGCATTGGACATAAGGATTGGGAATCTGGGATTGGTAAAAGAAAACCATTTGACATAAGAGAAAGTCTTGATTTGTTTGGTGGTGGCGGGGTTCGAACCCCGAACCTTGTATATATTATGAATTGTCCATACCAATTGAGTTAAGTTCACGAGGATAAAGTCTTCATTGATCACAAAAATATGTGCACGGCATTAAAGTACACACAAAAATATGTTTAATTTAATTATTTAAAAATAGGTGTCATTTAATTATTTTCTTTTTATCTTTTATTTACTCAACAATGTAAATGTTTGTGACCAAACAAGTATTTTCCTATTTTTTTTAGGGCAATGGTTAAGGAAGCCAAAAGTAGCATGTTTGCATTGGTTTTAACAACATTTTGACTTTTAAAAAGTTAAATTTATCACTTTTCAATTATTTTTCAATATTATATTTCTATTTTTATCCCCTTATCCAATGCCCCAAAGGCAATGGTTAGCCTTCTCCTTTTTTTAATGATACAAACAAGTATTTTCCTTGACATGAAGACTAGTGAATCGATGTATTTTTACGATCTTGGTTTCATGTTTCCAAATGGAAGCAATAATAGAAGTACACTAAACAGATAGAGCCAATCCCAAGTGAAATTGAATAGTCGTTCGTGAGTTAGGAGGCACCATGGCCCTTGGGAATGAAAGTTGACTACTTGTTGGATCTTAAGGAATGAAAGCTGAGCTGACTATTTGTTGGTGGCAGCGTCAATGTAACTACTCCAGAATCATTGCCGGTAGTACAAATAATCACATTTGACTCTCTCATGTGAAAATTACACTTGAAAGAAACCATTTCTAAAAATAGGACCCTTTTGAAACTTCCCCTTCTCCTCTTTTTAGGAACAAGATTTGGTGCTGTTACAGCGTCCTGCTGTAAAAGATCTCAGCCGTCCAATTTTTAATCGGTGGCTGAGATCAAACTGTGTGAAAATCGGGCAAACAAATCTGAACCGTTGTATCATTTTTCTATGACTGAGATTAACTACTGCGTGAAGCAGTTACAACAGGAGATCTAGGTCCCTCTTTTTATGGGTCATTTTAGTGTATTATTAAAAGGACTAGACTTACATACAGTTCCATATATGCAGTTCTTACTGTTCTCATATCCTCAAATGACACATGTAAGAGACAAATTTATCTCTCATGCTTATGTAATCTCTGCAGCTAAAAAATCGGAACCGAAGGAAAAAAAAAAGGTCATCGTCGTTGAAACACCGAGGAACCGATCATAAGACAACAACACCTCACACACAACTGTGGGAATCAATCAGTGACTAGACAAAATTTGTTCATGTCCAACGTTGAACAAGAATGTCATTGCCATTGATCTTAAATTTAAATTTCAGATGTTGGATTTGAAGTATTGTTTTGATTTGGAACTTATCTCTTGTCACCACTGTCTGACTTTACAACCTCCGACTTACAACTTGATTTACATGTCTGCGTTTTATTTAAAAATATCATAAAATCATGCACCAACAAGATGAGAATGGTTTACCGAGCAATGTCTTTTTGCTTTTGATGATTAAGTATGGATTCCATGAAGAACATCTTAAATAATAGTGAAACACAGATCACCTTAACAAAATTGTGGGAACGAAATTCAATTAAACATTATATAAGTTTTGATGATTAAGTTGATCGCAGAAGAGGCATTGAACTGTAACCGTCTGTGATGGGAGTGGCCAAATTGAATTTATTATGTTTTTTTAATTAAAAATACGCGTGTAATTTTTTGATAGGGAACAGTTTGGACAACATAGATGAAACTTTATATAAGTTTTGTCCTTATTAAAATCAGGGATGCTATTTAACACGAAAACTTGAAACAACGAATTCCACGATAAACACATAATGGCGGTAACAAATTTATTTATTTATTTTTAATATTAAAATTACATAATTTTGGTTTTGGTGGAAATCATGGGTAGGATTAGTGTAATTCTTTGTTTTTGTGGATTTGTCTTTCGTGGAAAGTAGTATTATCCTATTAAAAAAACAGAGTAAATACCTATTTTAATCACCGATAAAATGCACAGGTTCAAATTAGTCTTCAACAAAAAAGGGATCTAATTTAGTCCTTATAAAATTAAACCAAGACAAGTTATTCTCTTAAACAGTTTCTATCATTGAATTGATTTTGAAAAATTATTCTACGAAACGGTTTCTATCTCATGATAATTTAATTCCATTGTTGATTGCATTAGATAAAGAACAACTTTTGTTTCTCTTTATAAAAGATAAAGAACATCATTATTTTTTAAAGAGCCTAGAACAATGTAGATCACAATCTCCAATTCTCCGTAAAATAAAGAGTATCACATGACTATATGAGAATAATAAGATTAAGAATGTCGTTAAGAGCCAAACTTGGAACAGAAGTAAGATGTCAACATCAATGTGGTGGTTACTTTAATTGCTAATTAAAATATATAAAAATAGTATGTAATAAAAAAAATACATTGTCCTCAACAAATTAAATACATATTTTACAATTGTTGTCCGCACAGTTTCATTATTTGAACTTGTTGAATAATCAATTAATTATCAATGATATGACATGACATCTATGTCAAGGACGAGTAGTTTGGTGGAGGAAGATTTTGTGGGTTTTTTGATTGAGAGAGTTTAGGGTTTGAGAGAAGATATATAGAGAATGAAATCTTAAAATTGGATTGGTTTGAGCCTCTTTGGGATAATGGTAGACTATAATATCAACTAAAAAAAATCTTCTCTTGTGTTTAAAACCAGAAGTGTAAAACTATTATGTTCATTGATTGGCATGCGCTACCTGTCAGTGTGGGTAGCTGTAACTTTAACTCTACAAGGTCACATAGGAGAAGTAAGTTGCAACAGTGAAGGGTAAATTATAAAGTTGAGGGGTTGCGGTGGCATCCCCCGGCTGTGCATATGAGTGTTCGGAAGGCTATTTTTTCACCCTCTTTTAATACTCACATTTTCATGTAAAGTTCTGTATTAAGAATTTTACTCCAACTAAATTCTAATTGAGTGAAAAACAAACTAAATTACTATCATTTACGTGATAAAAAATAAAATGCTTTAATCATTCATAAAAAATCAACAAGTAATAATAACACTTTAATCTATCATTTGATTAGATATATGTGTAAAAAAAAATAGTAATCTCTGATTTTCTAAAATATGTAAATAGAGCGCTCATTATTTAGGTATACCAACATTATATTTTTTTTAAAACTTTCTTCAAATATCTCTCTATTTGTTAAATTGTAATATTCTTTTTTAAAAATATTATATTCTTTCACTCTTTCTATCTATAAAAAGCAAAGTAGAGTGGGGTTGCTTTTTACAATTCTCACTTCACAAGCATTTAACACTTAACATCGTTGTTTCTTTGTTACTCTGCCATTTGTTTTCAAGGTTACTGTATTAATATTTGCTGCTTTTCTCGGAAAATGTTGCACAACATTCTCAATGCTATCACCGGAGACAAAAGCAATCGCCACCAAGTTGAAGGGACGGTTGTGCTGATGAAGAAAAGTGTGTTAGACTTCAATGACTTCACTGCCTCCATGCTTGATGGTCTTCATGAGTTTGTGGGAAAAGGAGTTTCTCTTCAGCTTGTTAGTGCTGTTAACACTGATTCAGGTTACTTTATTTCTTTCCTATTTTCTCAGTTTTCTTTATGTTTCTTGCTCTCTGTTTTTGCATGTTACTGAACTATATTGTTCTTTATGGAGCAAAAAAAAAACTATTATACTGTTTTCTTTTGTATTCTGTCGAAGAAGAAAAACATAAGTAAATCAAGACCTCTAATTTTATTTTTTTTATAAATTTAAATAACTTTATTATTTATTATTTACATTTAGTCATTTATTTCTCCTGGAGAAAACTATAGAAAATCAACATAATACATAAAATAAATACACTTACACCGATGAAACTATTTTAACATTTTTTCTAAAACATATTTTTTTTTTTAAAAAAAAAAAAAATCTATTCAGAGATCTCATTGTTTAGATTTTGTTAAATATTTAATGGCGAGTCGGCTAATTTTTAATAAGTCTTCTTTTTGTCATGGTGCTATTTGATTTTTATTTTTTATATATTTATTTTCTTTGTGCCCAAAAAATATTAATCAGAAAGAAAAAAAAACAGTAAATCCTGACCTATAATTTAAGTAGTTTTTTTCTCTTAATTTAAATATTTTTTTATTTAAGACTTTGTCTGACATGCAAGTAAATTGGTTTTGCTCTTGACAAAAAAAAAAGTAAATTGGTTTTGCTAGTGAACAAGTTTATCATTGTATCAATAAAGACATATTTCATTTAATTAAATAATAATTTTCTTTTGACAAGTCAATAATAAAATTTATTAATTTATTTATTTTTTTGTCAAAAAAAATATTTTATTAATTCAATTATGAGAATGACTCTCAGCATGATGGAAGATTTGCATATCTCTTGTGCACAATCGACTTAGCCATAATTTCAATAACGTAAATCTCAGAGTTTCTACTAACTCTGTGTAGTAACATAAAAGATTCTGTTTATTAATAGAGAAAAGGTTTTATGATGTGTAACTTTCTGTAAATATAAATTATATTTCACAAGACTTGTTATTTATCTTTTGTTAGAATGATCCAAGAAGAGTGTCTATTTATTTATTTTTTACGAGATTCTAGTAGAGTGTCAAGCAATAAGCATGAGTGGTTTCACACCAGCAAGCAGATATGGCAAACCGTAGAGAAAGTGGACCTAAGATGAGGAACAAAAATGGTATACCCTCACATGGTGTAAGAGAAAGCGATTGAAAGAAAAATATAAAGTTGAGAGAATGAGTGATGTCACTGACTAATTTTAGAACTATTATGGTATATCACACCAATTTTGTAAAAATGTCAAAGTTGAACTTGAACCCATGAAGACATTACTTCACTCATCAATGTAATTGAATTCTGATCAAATTAGTTATAATAGTAATAAGTACTATTTCTATTGCCAGCTTGAAATATATTACTTATTTTGTTCTCTTGAAAAAAATAGTCAGTTGTCCCTCCCTCATCCACCGTAAAACCGTCCAACTACCTTTTTAGCAAAAAAACAAAAACAGAATACAGGAAATAGACAATGAAATAAATACTGAAGTTGTTTGTGAACTGAACTGTGATGTTGACTGAAGAAAATAATTTATTGGAAGAAAAAGTTGTCATTGCAATTCTCTCACAAGTATACTTTTTTAGATTATGCTCCACACTTTTACTTTTTTTTGGTATAACATTACGAAAATATTATCTAAATTGATATTGCATACTTTGTGCTAAGTCCTAACCTTTCTGTTCTGCTCTCATTTTCAAAGTCACACATGCAACTAAAATTCAACTTCTAAGTCTTATGTCATGTTGACTTGATTATTACTTGGTGTTTTGACTAGTTAACTCAAGATTAGGCAGTAAGAATTGGAAATTATCTATAATGTGAATGATATATATGATGATAAATAACACGCTTAATACTTGTAGAGAATGGATTGAAGGGGAAACTTGGGAAGCCTGCTAATTTAGATTGGAGTACCACATCAAAACCTCTTTCAACCGGAGAATCAACGTTCAAGGTTACATTTGATTGGGATGAAGAGATAGGAACACCAGGAGCATTTTTAATAAGAAATAATCATGACAATGAGTTCTACCTCAAAAGCTTGACACTTGAAGGTGTTCCTGGTCAAGATGCTATCCACTTCGTGTGCAACTCTTGGGTATATCCTGCTAAAAAATATGAAAAAGATCGCATTTTCTTCTCCAACAAGGTATAACTACAAAAACAACTTTTAAGTAATAGTAACTATATTATAGCCATACCTTTGCAATGTATGTTACATGCTAATATGTTTTGTAATTTCTATTATGTGTAGACATATCTTCCAAGTGAAACACCGATGCCACTACTTAAGTACAGAGAAGACGAGCTAGAGACTTTAAGAGGTGATGAAAAAGGCCAGCTTGAAAAGTGGGACAGGGTTTATGATTATGCATGCTACAATGATTTGGGAAATCCTGATAAAGGTCTTGAACATTCTCGTCCTATTCTTGGAGGGTCTCCTGAATATCCTTACCCTCGTAGGGGAAGAACTGGTAGAGAACCTGCCAAATCAGGTTAGGCTTCTATATTTTTTGTTTTTCTCTTCATTTAAGCCTTTATATTATTGATTATTTTATAATTGAGATGTTAACGAATTCTAAAGCCTGGTTTTCTAGAATCACACTAATAAACTGCATGATAGTATACTTCAAATTTGCATTGACAAATGCACACTTCCTTAATAATCAAGCCTTTCAAGCTATGTGGTGTTGTTAGATAGAAATTTGGTTAGTCAAGACAAGGTAGTACATCTTGAGTTATATGGTTAATTATTCAATTCTCAATTGTTTGACCTCTGTTATGTCTAATCTAATGAATCTCATGTTACAATGAAATTAACTCAAAAAGCACTTTTAATTTGACCTTTTGAGCTTAAGAAATGCAATTTAACTCAGTAGGCTTAAACCACTCTTTTTCTAATATGGAGTTATGAATGGATATTGTTGTTATCTCGCAGATCCTAATTACGAGAGTAGGCTGGATCTTGAGATGAGCTTAAAGATCTATGTTCCGAGGGATGAAAAATTTGGTCACTTGAAGATGTCGGATTTTCTTGCTTATGCACTAAAATCTATAGTTCAAGTTCTCAAACCTGAACTTGAATCTCTATTTGATAGCACCCCTAATGAGTTTGACAGCTTTGAAGATGTGCTCAAACTCTATGAAAGTGGGATTGATGTGCCTGAGGGCTTACTTAAGGATGTTAGGGATAACATCCATGGGGAGATACTTAAGGAAATCTTGAGAACTGATGGGGAAAAGCTCCTCAAATTTCCACTGCCTCAAGTGATTGCAGGTACTTTACACACTGACATTTGTAACTCAACATGTTATCTTACAAACTAAAATATAGAAAATCATGCATTTTGTAATGTTCTTAATGATGTGGATCTGATTTTGGAGCAGCTGATAAATCTGCATGGAGAACTGATGAAGAATTCGCTAGGGAGATGCTGGCTGGTATAAATCCTGTCATGATTTGTAGTCTCCAAGTAAGATTGCATGTTTATTATTATATTAATGATTGGATTCAACAAAAGACTTAGACCTCTCTTTTAATTATTGAATTAAATTTTCTAAAACATTTTAAGATCAATATCATATCTTAATGAAGAACGGACTATAATTTCTTTTTTCACATTATTCCGTAAATAACCGCAGGAATTCCCACCAAAAAGCAAGCTAGATCACAAAGTCTATGGTGATCAATCCAGTAAAATAACTAAAGAACACATTGAAATTAATCTGGACGGGCTCACTGTGGATGAGGTAATGTTGTGAAAGCTTCAAGTTAGTTTTTTCTTCTACTTGATGTCAAGTATTCATTTGTTTTTGGTTGAATAGGCGATTCGAGCAAGGAAGTTGTTTATATTAGACCACCACGACACACTGATGCCATACTTAAGGAGGATAAATTCCACCTCAACAAAGACATATGCTAGCAGGACTATTTTGTTCTTGCAAAAGAATGGGACTTTAAAGCTACTAGCCATTGAGTTGAGTTTGCCACATTCAGAGGGAGATCAATATGGTGCCGTTAGTAAGGTTTACTTGCCTGCGGAGAAAGGTGTTGAAAATTCTATTTGGCAATTAGCCAAAGCTTATGTTGCAGTAGTTGACTCGGGGTATCATCAACTTATTAGCCACTGGTATGAAGAAACTCAAATTTCAGTTGTGTATACAGATTTTCTCAACAAATTGCAAAATTATGTGCTAACTAGCAGCAAAAAACCTTTAACAACCACCGCTTATTTCTAATGTACTATAACCAGCACTAATTTAATTATGTGGAAGAGTTAATAAGTATAAGATGTACCTATTATATAAGTAACCATACGAACATTAGAGAACCTCCCATTTAAGTCAATTTCCTTAATCAATACCTTACCAAACACAATCTTAAATAGTTCGTACATTATTGCAATTAACTTTTGATTCTTACATGTATGGCAGGTTGCATACTCATGCTGTCGTAGAGCCATTCATCATAGCTTCAAATAGGCATCTTAGTGTGCTTCACCCTATCCATAAGCTATTACATCCTCACTTTCATGACACCATGAATATAAATGGACTTGCAAGGCAAATCCTCATCAATGCTGGTGGTGCTCTAGAGTCTACTGTTTTCCCATCGAAATATTCTATGGAGTTTTCATCCTTTCTTTATAAGGATTGGTCTTTCCCTGAACAAGCATTGCCTGAAGATCTTCTCAAGAGGTAAAAAATACATTCAAGCAAAAACCATTGCAAAAAAAAATAAAAAAACTATATGGTTTATATCATGTTAAATTACAATATTAACTTTTCCAAAATAATTATAATCATACTAACTTGGATTGTATCATGTTAAATTATATGTGAAATGAATATTGGTGTTAATCAACTGCTTCATCTCATCAAATTTCAGAGGAATGGCCGTTAAGGACTCAACTTCGCCATACGGTCTTCAATTATTAATCGAGGATTACCCTTATGCAGTTGATGGACTGGATATTTGGTTTGCCATCAAGACATGGGTTAAAGACTACTGCTCCATTTACTACAAGGATGAGGACTCAATCAAGAAAGACTCAGAACTTCAATCTTGGTGGAAGGAAATAAGGGAAGAGGGTCATGGTGACAAGAAAGATGAGCCTTGGTGGCCAAAGATGCATACTCTCGAAGAGCTGATTGAAACTTGCACTATTATCATATGGATTGCTTCAGCTCTCCATGCGGCAGTCAACTTTGGACAGTATCCATATGGCGGCTATCCACCGAGTCGTCCTTCTATGAGCCGACGACTCATGCCTGAAAAAGGTACTCAAGAGTACAATGAACTTTTGGAAAATCCTGACAAAGCTTTTCTGAAAACAATCACTTCACAGTTTCAAGCTGTTCTTGGTCTTTCACTTGTGGAAATATTGTCTAGGCATGCTAGTGACGAGGTCTACCTTGGACAGAGAGACACTCCAGATTGGACTTCTGACATAAAGACATTGGAGGCTTTTGAGAAGTTTGGCAATAAACTTGTTGAAATTGAGAAAAGGATTGGGATAATGAACAATGATGAGAAACTGAAAAACAGGTTTGGTCCTGTTAAGATGCCATACACTTTGCTTAAACCTACTAGTGAAGGTGGACTAACTGGTATGGGGATTCCTAATAGCATCTCAATTTAATATGGCTAAGGGTCTTGTCTTAAGTTATTTTCTTTGTTAAACAATAATAGTGGTGGTGAACTTGGTAATTTTAGATTATATTTTAGAATAGGCAAGTAAAGTCTTTTTACTATTTATCTTCATTATGGTGTGCTAAAACTTGCTATAGACTATCATACTATTTTCTTTTCTTCAGCGAATATTGAGTCACTATTGAGTTCAGCAGTATAATTTCTAACATCTATTTTACTTATCAGATTGATGAGTATGTACAATGACCCTCTTGAAATTCATTGACGATGAGACAAAATATCTAACCTTTATTTGAGCTTTGTTTGCTTTTAAAAAAGGATGTGAGAGGAGGAATTGGATTAAAAGAAATGAAAACATAGAGAAAATGAAAAACAAAATTATTAGAGATATTAGCAGTTGGTACTTAGTTTCGGCAGTTTCAATCATAGACCTTGGTAGTTCCACCTCGGATTTCAAAGAACAAAACTCGATTTCAGTGTGATTAGTACTATCATTTTCTTCCAATCTTTCATCTGCCTTTTCTAAATTACCATCAAGTGAGTTCGTGCGTGTTCTAGACTGGTCTAACTCTAAAGCGGCAGAGTTGTATCCATGCTAGCTTTTGCAGCATCAGCTCTTAAGAATTCTACAGTTCTTTTCGATGTCTCGCAAAGTGTCGTTCACCAGAGGTTGAACCTGATTTGACTCTGTGCAAGCTTGGAGCTGGTTTTTCATGTTGCTCACAAGAATAAGTGATTTTGATAACTTGTGCTTCAAGTATTGTAGTTTGATGAGTCTGCTATGTGAGTATGTGCTTTCTCACTATTATATCTATCAATTAAAATTGAACCTTGCTTATAAAAAAAAATTGAAACTTTGGCTTCTTGCTTATTGCATGATCCAGACACATTCAATTGGTCTCTACCCTTCTTTGAATCCTCTTTAGGTAGAAGATTTTGAATTTCTAGTTCATGTATTCTGCTGAGGAGTTTCCTAATGGGTGCCAGGTGCTTAGGTGATCTATGGCTATGACTTTGGAATTTCTATCTAGAGGTGGGAATAAGTCAAGCCGCTTGATAGGGCTAAAAACTAAGGTTCTGACCTACTTAAAACTTGGTCCGGCCTAACTCATTTGGTGTTGATACTTTTTTTTTATAATAAAATTAGTAGTTGGTACTTACTAAGTAGATGTTTATGCCTATGTAATCACTAAGTATCTCATTTCATAAAAAAATATTTAATTTGCATGCACCAATAATGTAAAATTTTACACATGCATCAAATCAAATTATACCACATAGATATTTCTTGTGATTTGATGGAAAAGTTATTTTACGATGTATAAAAATTAATCTCTAAAAAAATAGTATTTTTAAAATTTTATTGGGTAAAAAGTGCGAGGAAAGAAAATAATTTAGATATTAAATTATATTAATAGTATGCTATCTTAAAAAAAATGTAAATAAAAGAGTCTTGTTAACCAGTGCCCCAAACACTAATTAAGGAATCTTCAAATAGAAATTTTGTATTGAAAATGTAAGTTTTTACTTTTGATGAAGTAATAATTACATTACATTTTTTATAAAAACTTATTTGTTTTCGGTGTTTAACCAAAGCCTCTTGGACACTCATTAGCATTCTCTGTTTTTCTTAATTGTGGCCCGTGGTATCTCCAGATGAAATTCATCACACTTATGAGACTTGTGTTTAGCTTGTGCACTGGTAGAGAAAACAAATTAATATATTTGTTTAAAAAAAACAAATTAATATTTCAACTACTTGTCCTTCAAAAAAAAAAACTACTCGTCAATATTTTTAAACAAACTACTCGTTAGTTAATTGATACATCGCAGAGATGATGGTAATGATATTCGTATTGTCGGATATATAAGCGTTAACAAATTAGTAAAATTATAAAAAAAAAAAAATGTGATTTCCTATATATAATCTACCAGGCATGAAAGAAACCTTAACCTAATATTCTAATTTATTTTATTGTTTGATGAGTAAATTTGATGCCATAGTGAGAGCAGAATGTATCAATATTGTTATAAGTTTATATTAATTATTTGTTGTGTCAAAATGGGAGGAAGGAACAAACTTAGGTTAATTTAGTTGATAAAGAGTTAATTCATGTATGCAAGGATGTGAGATCAGTGTCAATGTAATAACTTCGTTAGTGGATAACTTGTAAGTATATTTGTTAATGCTCCTTTAATCTTGAGACCTATTTCAATTTTGAAATTCAACTTACCTAAACAAATGCAAACAACTAACTTATTTGTTCATCAAAAATTTTACCATACATTACATATTCAATGAACTAACTTATTTATCATCGAATTTATCAACTATAGGTTATAAATTGATTTATCAATATCAATTTGTTATCAAACAAAGTCTAAGTGTAGAATTAATTCACACCATAAAGCATATCAAACTTAGAACAATAAAAAGAATCTCATAAAATAAGAAATGGCTTCAAATAAAAACCTTGTCATACAAGTGTTTATTTACATAGGCTCAGCAAGAAGCATCTAGAAGTATTCATTTTTGAGACGAATACGAGGCGATATCAACAAATACGCAAAATTTAGGGTAAATATTTACAAGAATCTTTTTTAAAATTTCAAATATAATCTCATGCAACCGAGCATTCAGTTACTTCCAACAACGACTATAACGTGAACCGTTGATATGAACAACGTACACACGCGTTCATCGATCGACACTACAATCCAAATCCATATTCGATCAACGATGCACAGTGACGTAAACACTCAAAAAATCTGATTGGGTAGAACACCTTTATATTCAAGTTTCGCGGCAACGCTTCTTTTCTCCATTCCCTATCTCTCTCTCTCTCTCTCTCTCTCTCTCTAAACCCTTTCTATTGTTTTCTCTCTCCTCGCCGTGAATCGATTTAACCTACAATCGGTAACAGCCGCGGAATCACTTTCACTCTTGGATCTGTAAGCTACTAGGGTTCGATTTCCAAATTCATTGCATAATTTACGTTATAATATCTTGTGTTAATTAATTTGATTCAATTTGTTTTATCCTCATTTTCTTCATAATGTTGTCAAATTAAGCCCTTCGATGCTGATTCTACTTTACTCATGCTGTTATTTGTTTCTCACTGCGTACTTGATTCGACTTTTTTAATTTTTTTTTTAAATTGATTTTGAGGTGAGTGAGGGTTATTGTTTTACGGTTTTTTTCTTGATGATTTGATTGTTTCGAAACACGAAGAAAATTGTTGAATCTGATGCGATTGTGAGAAGTTTTGGTGTGAAGATGTGTAGTTTTGTTACTGATTGATTTTATTTTATTTTATTTTTTAAAATTTTAAAGCGATTCAAATTGTTGTTTATCGTTTCAGTTTTGAAGTGTTTGAGGTGTATGCAAAAAATCTCGTGCTGTTATTTTTTTCTTCCAGTGCACTTGATTCGGCTTTTTTAATTTTTCTGTTTTTAAATTAATTTTGAGGTGAATGAGTGTTATTGTTTTTTTTTTTATGATTTGATTTTTGGGAAATACGAAGAAAATTGTTGAATCTGGTGCAATTGTGAATCGAAATGTTGTTTATTGTTTTAGATTCGAAGTGTTTGAGGTGCATCAGAAAAGTGTTATGCTGGATTTTAGTATTTAAGATTTGGAGTGGGTTTATTAGTTTAACTGTTACCCATGTGTTTGCTTTTGATTTATCTACCTCTTTCTGTCGATATTATGAGTACTGTTTGTGAATTGCGTTGATGCACTTGAATCTTTGGTCTCTAGCTGTTATTCCGTTTATGTAAGATCTATAGCATGTGTGTAACTTTTGTCGTTTGAAAATGACGTTTAGCATGTGTGTAACTTTTGTCATTTGAAGATGACGTTTGATCGACAAATTAAACAAGACAAAATAGAACACATGTTCTATTTTTATACCATATATGATGCATTTTTAAAAACAGAATAGAATGTGACACAGGGCTAAAAATATGCTGCATTTTAGTTCCACTTTTTGAAGAGAATTAATGTTAACGATTGGACTTCGCCTGTATACATACCACTGACCTAAGCCTTCATGTTAATTACATAGTATTCTTTAAGAGAAATTTATGTGTTATTTTTTATTATGCAATATTGATCAGTAGCTCACTAGCTGAATTTTAACGAAACTTATATTGCTGTTTGTGACTATTTCTTTTTGTTTCAGCATACATAAAGGATCAATGGCACCGACAAGGAAATCTAGAAGTGTGAATAAGCGGTTTAAAAATACAAATGATATTTCTCCTGAGAAAGATGGAGTTGGCTCAAGTAAAAACAAGCAACGGGTATATCTATTTGATAGCGTTTTTTGATTTCGAAACATAAAGTAACATGGCACATAATAAAATACAGCACTGCATCCTGCATGGTATCGTATTAGTGGTAGCTCTTGGCTTTTACTTATGAATAATATTGATGTCAGTATTAGTGTAGGTCACTAGATACATTTTATTATCTTTTAAATTACGTTGCATCGGTACAGGAATTTGGCATCTGTTATATCACAATACACAAATTCAATTTTTTAAAAGTTAAGATATTAGTATGTCGATATGTATTGCATAAAATACATTAATTTATCAAAATTTGCTACTTCACCCGATAACTTTGAAGAAAACCTGACTATAAGAGCCATTTATGTTTTGAGAGGGGAAATTTGGGAGAATGGACTTGGATTTGAGTCTTTCTGTTTTGGATTTTTAAAATGACATGATTTCATGGGTTGTTGGGTATTACACCAAACAAAGGATATACCTCAAATACAAAACCAAGTGCATCATACCTGTATTTCTATTGGCTATGGATACATGGTAAAAAAATCACCAATTTGGAGTATCCATGCATCATGCATATTAATTGCTGTCCATTATAGTATGCGCTGAACATGAACAAGATTTAATCTCCTGTTTAAACCTCACATCGTGAATCCTGTTCAATGCACAGAAGAAGAAGTTGTCTGATAAACTGGGATCTCAGTGGAGCAAGGGGGAACTAGAGCGATTCTATGAAGCATATAGAAAGCATGGTAAAGATTGGAAGAAGGTGTGCTTTTGTTTTGGTGTTGTTTTCTCTCTATCTTGCTTATTCATTTCGAAACTCGAGGACATTTTGGTTTTCTCTTTCATCTTCATATCATTACCATTACCATTTTAAATTGCAGCGCTTGTTATTATTCTCTTTCATACTGATTTATTTAAATTTCCAGGTGGCTGCTGCTGTACGTAATAGATCCATTGAAATGGTGGAAGCTCTTTACAATATGAATCGGGTAAATCAATATTATAGTAACTTATTCTGTAGTCTTGTCTCACGAGCCGTATTGTATGCATTATGCCTTTAGGTTTAGAAATTAGGTATTGTCTGGGTGCATGTATTTTTTTTCCTTATGTGATTTGGCTTAGAAAAATTAGATGACACTATTGTATGCAGTAATGGATATCAAGCCATCTTGAACTGAATTATTAATGCTGTGTAGATCTCTTGTGTTAAGTGCCATTGAAACCACTATTTGTGATTAACAGGCATATCTATCTCTACCAGAGGGGACAGCTTCTGTTGTAGGACTCATTGCAATGATGACAGATCATTATAATGTCCTGGTAAGGTCAACATTATTTTTTTCGTTGTGGTGTAGGTCTTTCTTTTTTCCTTAACAAAATTTCTAAACAGCTTTTGGTCTGGAAATATCTTTTAGAAAAGCAAAATATTTTCAGAAAGAAGGGTGAACATATTCTGTTGAGAACTAAATTTAATATGTTATCTTGTTCTTAGCTCTGATGGTCAGACCTCACTTCTGCAGTATAGTATTTCCATCTCTATTTCCTCAGCAACTATGCTGACATTAAAAATGATGTAGTTCATGCTTACACTTGGATTTACATCTCTCTTATGTTTGTTGAGATGGGTTGGTTTCTGGGGAAGTTATATTCTTCTGAATTGAGATTTACTTTTCTGTACCTGACATCGACAGGAAGAGAGTGATAGTGAAAGGGAGAGCAATGATGCACCAGGATCTCGAAAACCTGTGAAACGAAAGCGTGAAAAACTTCAGCTTAATGTCTCAAAGGATCCTGTCCAGTCTCAGTCTGTAACTTCCAGTGATGGTTGCCTCTCTCTACTGAAGAAAAGACGCATTGATGGTAAGATACATGTCGTAGTCTCACTATTTTTTTTTTCCTCATCAGGGAATTGGGTTTTTGGTTTGCCTTTAATTTGTGTATAGTTAGTGCGCTCAGTTTACTGCAGTCATGCAATACAAAAACAATGCTTAGTTGGCAACTGTAGTAAAGCTGCACAGTCAGTTAGTTATGGTCTAGAATATTTTAATGACAGTAATTTGCAAAGTTAGTGGCAACTGTTATAATTTATTAGAGAACTTGACAGTGTAAACAGACTAACAGAGCTCTGGTAACCTTCAGCCTGTGTTTGTAAAGCTATTTGCACTGCAGTCATTTCAGATTAAATTCAGTATCATTTTGTTCACAACATTGAGATTCTCAAATTCTTTCAAACTCAGTTCTCTAATAATACCTTTTCCACCCAAAACTTCAGATTATTCATTACTTTTTCAACTTAGTCTGGTATTTCACCGCGATCTTCATCATATATTAGTTGCCTTTGTCCAGATTTGTTATTCTGAACTGTTAGTTGTGCTTGTATTCCTGGTAACATATTTTTCATACTGTGTATGATATTCTGCACTGGATTGTAGTATTGATGGCTATTCAATTAATCAGGTCTGCAGCCTCGTGCTGTTGGAAAAAGGACACCGCGAGTCCCAGTTTACCACTCTCAAAAGAAAGATGATAGGGAGAATTATGTTTCGCCTAACAAAAGAAGCTTGAAGTCTACTGTTGATGGTAATGATGACGAAGTTGAACATGTAGCTTTTGCATTAAGCAGGGCTTCACAAAGAGGAGGCTCTCCCCTAGTTTCTCAGACACCACATAGGAGAGGAGAACAGAAGTTCTCTCCTGCTCAGAGCCGTGATAGAATGGTATTCAACTGTGCTGCCATTATATAGTGTTTGTTGGCTATATTTTTACTTCAAAATGAGTAAATGTTCTGAATGCGTGAATAAGTGCAATATTGATGGCTATATTATTACTTGCTTATGTTTGATATATTCTAGTTTTAAAAGTGATATTTTTTTTGTAATTTTTCAACTAGCGCCAAATGCCAGAGACAGCTCGTGCCAAGTTTCACTATGCTTCTGTGGATGGAGAGTTTTTGGAAGGTAGTCTTGAAAGCAGGGGAGCTGAAAATGGAGAATATGTTAGAGATACTAGTTCCTTGATGGATATGGAAGGAACGAGCACTGCTGGAGTTCCTAAGGGAGGAAAATTTTACAGAAAGAAAGAAAGAGTGGAAAATGTTGGAAATTATCAGCTTGATGATGGAGGAGAAGCATGCAGCGGCACTGAAGAAGGGCTAAGTTTTAATTCTTTGAAGGAAAATAATATGGAGGTAACTAACGAAAAGCTTGAGCAATTCTCCCCGACAAGTCAGCGGAAAAGAAACAAAAAACTCCTCTTTGGAGGTAATTCTGTCAATAAGGATGTCTTTGGAGGTAATTCCTTTTCCTGCCTTAACCTTAGGCCATAATTAATGTAATAATGGTTTGACTTTTGCAAAAAAATAATCTTTCATTTACTTTCACATCTCTCTTAATTGATATTATTCTATTACTTTATAAACAGATGAAATCCACGCCTTGGATGCTTTGCAAACTTTGGCCGATCTATCTCTAATGATGCCGTCTTCTGAAGTAGAATCTGGTAAGAATAAATCTTTTGATATATTTTACTGTGTTTTAGACTTGGGGTTGGGTCTAACACAATCCTACAAAACCGGCTTGCAATGCGAGGACTGTCCACCACTTATAAACACATTTTCATACCATATCTTATCCAATACGGGACCTCTCAACACACACACATCCAAAACTAGACATCTGGAGTGTGGGCCGATAGGGAGTGGCTCAGTGGATGTTGGATAGGGCTCTAATACCATCTTTGATTTTGGGTTGTGCTTAACACTACCCTACAAAGCCAGCTTGTAAGGTGAGAAGTGTCCACCACTTATAAACCATCAAGCCACATCTCATCCAATATGGGACTTCTCAACATAACTGTAGGTTTTGTAAAAAAAAACATAACTGTAGGTGAGACACAAATACAGAGAGAGAGGGACAGGGGGAGAGAGAGAGAGCAATAACAGTCAAAATTCTTTTAATTGATTATTCAACTTTTCCTTGCCCGTCTAGAATCATGTGTCCAGTTGAAGGGAGAAAGAATGATGGTTGATAAAGACGATAAGTCTGCTTTACCCGAATCAACATCAACAAGCCATAAGAGAAATAAAGTAAAAATTCGTGCGGTCCCTGGACCTGACACTTCAACGTCCAAAAAATCTAAACTCAAGGATATAGCAATTGATACCAATGCTCTCTCTGAATCAAAAGAACAGCTTCCATTTGCTGATAAAACATGGAAGAGAAAGCCAAAGTCCACGGTGTCAAAGGCAAGTATAGTTTATTCCCTAATTGTTTTATCCCGCACATTTTATGTTGTGTTTGGTCTGCGTATTATTTCTCAAAAGTAATATTTCTTTTACTCAACAAGCATTTCTCTTGCAATGAATACTTGTTTATTGATACAAAAAAAAAAAGAGGACAGAATTTTACAAACTAGAACAGAAACTACATCATTAGGTATACAAACTAGTATTAGAGGATGATATGAAAATAATTTAAATATCTATCTCGATATTAGAGTATCATTGATTATCTCTTAGGATTAGTCTTCCTATTTCTTAGTTATTATTATCATGATATATTTCCCTATATTATTGGAATCAGGAGTCTCTTATAAGTATGAATGAATTTGTTTTAGTCTTTTGTATTTAATAACATCAATCCATAATTACAATTCAAAGTATTTTCTTTTCTTTTTCCTTCATCATCTAAAACTCTTCAACGTGATATTAGAGCAGTACCCAGTGTTGTTAAACAACGGAGGCCGTTATTGTTCTGTGATACGCTCTTTAGTACAAATCGCTATTTTCTTTGATCCACAATTGACAACACTTGCAGTACCATCTTCCAAAACCTGTCTGTCAGTATTCCGCTGTCCTCAAAGTTTGGAACTCTACTAAAATTTGGAACTCCATTCTTTTTATCAATCATACACAAGTGTGAGACATTTTTTCACTCCTAACATTTCTATTTATTACCCATTTTTTCTATGATCTCCTCTATTGTGCCGTTTTGGATGTATTTTAAAATGCTTTTTCTGCTACTGCTACTGCTGCCACTTATGAAAATTTTCCAATAACTTCAACAACTGAAATCACCACCATCAAAATCCAGAATCGTATATAATTGATCCACACACTCGAAGATTCATCCTGATCAGTTGAAGCTTGCGCCAACATGCTCCATGTTTTTTATGGAATCTTTGTCGGTCCACGTATTCTGCCAGATCTCTTGCTACTCTTTGCAATTCGAAATGCATTCACATGTGTATCCCCATTTCTTTAATCCGTCCTACGGTTGGGCACATGTCTTTGACAATGTTTTTACTGACATTGTTATACCTTATTTTCTTCCTATTCACCATACTTTGTCCATATGCACCATTTGAATTCTGTCACTACCATTTACAACAACCTAATTCTCTTTCAAATTTTCTTTTTTCAGTTGAAGCTTGGTTTGGATGTCTATTTTTTTATTTTTTTTTATTCTTCCAACGATTGCTTTCTTGTGGGAATTTTTCCCACTGTAAGAATTTTCAAGGAGATTATGTGGTGGATCCATAGGTTCCATGCTTATATATGCCACGCCACGCCACAGCCATCACCTACATTTTGTGGAAACAGTAGTTTGTTCCTAAAATACTGTAAATCTTAGTTACAGAGAGTGTTTGGGCGCACATTGGGCTCTAATTGTTAGGTGGTTATATTGACCATTGTGATTTGCTGATATAGGTATATAGTTTGTCCTTTGTTGTTGGTTGAACCACATTCGGTTCCCTGTCTCTCTTCTCTCTATTCTTTGATCATTTACTGTTTATGTTAAACTCAAGAGTCCAAACACAATTAGGATTCTGATTGTAATTCATCATTATTTATGAATACACAAGGCTTAGGGTTTGTCTCAAGCAATTCAAATCACTTTATTCAACTACATTATATAGTATGTGTCCAAATGTCGTTATCTTCTCATTTTCGATATGCTTGGAGTGTAGTTATAAGTGATTACATACTTATTAAAGCTGTTTCACGTTCTCTGTAGGCTGTAGATGATGAGAAAAAAACGGGGATTAAAGGAAAATACACCGATCAAGTTTTTGCCTCACCAAAACAAATAAAGACGGTCAAACCTTCTGAGGTTTTACTGTGTGCTGATCAGAAAGGTTTAGCGGTATCAACTTCTGAAATTCCACTTTTAAGTGAAGTTAGTTCACCAACTAAACAAAGAAGTAGACGCAAGATGATTTTTCAGAGACCATCCATGCGTAAAGAGCAGTCTTATGAGAATGTATTCAAAAGTCAACCTAATAAGCACTCTACCCAAAAGGTTCAAGCTTTTTCATAATTTAATTTGACTCTGCATTCTAAAGCTTTGAGGGGCTTCAAGGTGTCTTATTTTTTGGAAGTATTATAATTTTTTTTGTATCTTGCAGGAAAAGCTTTCTAGCTGTTTGTCATCTTATTTGGTTCGCAGATGGTTTACTTTTGAATGGTTTTATAGTGCACTTGATTATCCATGGTTTGCCAAAAGAGAATTTGTGGAGTACTTAAATCATGTTGGACTAGGGAATATCCCAAGGCTAACTCGTGTTGAGTGGAGTGTCATAAAAAGGTTCAAAATTCAATTGTAGTTGCTAAAATTTTCTGCTTAACCTTGTGAATGTTAAAGTATGTAATTGTAAAGGACCTACTTGACATTGCAGTGCTGTACTTGTTTCTGCAGTTCCCTTGGCAAACCACGCAGGTTTTCGGAACACTTTTTACATGCAGAAAGACAAAAACTTGAACAGTATCGAGAATCGGTGAGGAAACATTATTCTGAGCTGCGGACTGGTATAAGAGATGGTCTTCCAACAGATTTGGCAAGACCATTATATGTTGGACAACGTGTAATTGCCATTCACCCCAAAACAAGAGAGATTCATGATGGTAGTGTGCTTACAGTTGACCATGACAAGTGCAGAATTCAGTTCGACCGTCCCCAGTTAGGAGTTGAATTCATCACGGTATTATGATTTATTATATGGCATTTTTTGAATATTTTTTAGCAATTCTTCAAGATGTTTAAAACCTATGATCAAAATCAGCTCCATTAGTACCATATATATATACAATCTTTACATGTCACATGCTTAATATTGTAATAATAGTAAACAGTAAGAAGTGGTGCCTTGTGCTATTCTTCTATGCACGGTGTCCAGAGAAAGGTCTGACCCACTCTTGGTTTATAAGAGCTGGCATTACCTTGCATTTGCCAGAGGCTAGTTCCAACACTCTAACCTGTGGCCTCATGGTTACTCATTAGAAACTCAAAGCATGTGTCACGCCTTCCTTTCCTCTCATTTTTTTGTCTCATTTAATGCAATTTCCTTGATAAATGACCTTTATATGCAACATACTAAAAACAAACAATCTATAGCTTTAAATATTTTTTCTTTTAATTGAAGAAAATTAGCATGATATTTTTCAAATCTGGCAACAGTTTCCATATTTTCTTGTTTTTGATGTGTGGTTTTTTGTTCAGGACATTGATTGCATGCCTTTGAATCCATTAGATAATATGCCCGAAGCTTTGAGGAGACAGATTGGTGCCAGAAAAGCCTCTTTTACGACTATAGAACCACATATTAATGGAAATTCAAGTTTTGGGGGATGTGAAATGCATGCTTCACCTGTGAAGGTACGTCCCTCTTCAAGTGCTTTAGTTTAAGCAAGGAAAGGTTAGATTGCTAACAAGTATCAAAATGTTTTAATGTTATGCCTCAGAATTACGTTTTGGTGCTTATGCTTTTATTTTAAAATAACCTATACATTGTAGTTACTATTTTTAATTACCGACTAAGTTTTGTTCCTTTCCTTTTGCCTAATCTGACTTCCTAAGGCTTTGTTTGGGAGTTTGGAGGGGAGTGAATAAGAGGCTTGGAGGATTAAGTAGGAGGAAAGGGGAAGGGATAGTAATCCCCCCACCTTTTATGGAGGTTTCCTTTTCTTCATTGGATCAAAAAATATGGAGAGTTTGGAGAGTTTTGATTTAATTTTCAAATCCTTCCCGTCTTTTGCAATACTCTCAAATGAAAGAAAATAGTCAATCATAGATATTCTCTTCCCATCCTCCCCAAAAACACTATTCTAAATAAGGTGACACAGTGAAAGATTTCCCTTCATTTCTATGCCTCCTTTTGCTTCCAAAGCCCTCTCCCTCCTGACTCCCAAATTAAGACTAAAGAAATGCATTAAAGGTCTAGTAGTGGTTCTCTTGAATCTTCCATCACTTTCACATGGTTTATTAATCCTAATTTTCACTGTCATGGCAATGTTAATGACGATACATAGATATATTAGGTTTTCTACAAATAATTCTAATTACATAATTTCTTTAAAATTCTACAGGTGGATGCTAACCATGTCACTTCCCAGGCCAATATTGGTAACCTCTGTGCACAAGCTGCCTCTGCTCAACCGTGTAAAGTGATGCAACATCAATCTAAAGAAGCTGATATACATGCACTTTCTGAATTAAAGCGTGCTCTAGATAAAAAGGTTTTTTCTTTACATTTTATACACATGCACTTTCTGAATTAGATCATGCTCCAGATAAAAAGATTTTTTCCTTACATTTTATCCTCCCAAATTAATACTTTTTTCTGCAGTTCTTTTGGAAAATGTTTTACTTTCTGTTTTCATTTACCCTTTTCATGTTGATGATTTCTAAATCTTAATGGGATTTATCTATCTTTATATGTAAATTTTCCTTGGTTAGATATGGCCTTGTTCTTACTTTTTCCAGCTGCTCTTACAGGATACACTATTAGCAGAGCTTCGAAATGCTAATAATGGCATATTGGAAAACCAAAATGGCATAGAATGTTTAAAAGATTCTGAAGGTTTCAAGAAGCATTATGCCACGGTACTTGTAGAGCTAAAGGAAGCCAGTGGACAGGCATGTGGCTTCCTTTGATTATTAATGTCATTACAACATTCTGTGTTAACCTTGAAGCAACATTTGATTGGGTTATATTGTACAGGTTTCTGATACCATGCTTCAATTGAGGCAACGCAATACCTACACGGAAACCTCTCTGCCACCATGGATGAAGCCCAAAGCAAATTTCGAAGGCCATGATGACCTTCCTAGTATGTTGGATAGTTCTATGACACAAGAGTCTAGGTCAACTGTCATTGAAATCATTAAAGGATCCAGGCTACAGGCACATGCAATGCTGGATGCTGCATTTCAGGTATGGATGCTCTGGATCTTATGTCCCTCTGCTTTTGCAGTCAGTCATTATGAACTATACATAAATGGTCTTTTCACATCTTGTTTCCTCCCTATTTTAGTGACCTGGGACCATTTTTCTGTTCTTTTATCCTAGCAAATTATTCTCGTTGTTCATGATCCGGTATTTACTTATTAACATAAGCACTGATGCTTGTTTGTTTAGTTGCAAAACTTAGAACGGTCGCAGTAGACATAGAGCTCTGGGCTGTAGTGGGTTGCATTACTCCTTGAACACCGTTCAATTATGGGTACAAGCTCTGTCATTCTAAAGAACTTCTGACATATTTCGATGCTATAATTCAGGCATGGTCTCAAGCTACAAAGGAAGGTAAAGATGCTATTACGAAGATTGGGCAGGCATTGGATTCTATTGATTATCAGCAGTTGTCCTCCAAGTACAGGTCGCCTGTGATAAGGTCTCAAGATCAAGTGAATGGCAGTTTTTATCATCATAATCAGTCGACTTGCAGAGCATCAGAACCTTTACTTAACGATGCATCTGGTCCGAAACTGCACAAAGAGTCTGACGAAGTTGAGATTGAAATACCATTTGAGCTCATCACTTCATGTGTGGCTACATTAACCATGATTCAGGTAATTAAGACGTCAAACGTGGCCTATTTCACAACTTCCCATCCGATTGTAAAGTTAATGTTTTCCTTGGCATACTCTTCGAAAGAGTTTTGAACAGCACATCTTTGGGGACGTAAGCCTATTTTTGAATGGTGAACTGGTGCATCATGATACTAATGAAAATAAGAATGTTTTTCATGACGTTTTCGTCCTCTTCCCCATTCTTGAACATACAGCATATATTGGTATGCATTGTTCAATCAATCTTGCTTTCCAAAATTAATCTTTTTATTGTTTAACTTGCAGAGTTGTACTGAACGGCAATACCCTCCAGCTGATGTGGCTCAGATATTAGATTCTGCCGTTACCAGCCTGCAACCGTGCGATACTCGAAACCTTCCTATTTACAGAGAAATTCAAATGTGCATGGGAAGAATTAAGACCCAGATTTTAGCTCTCATCCCTACTTAGAATTATATCTTCTCTCCAGAATTTTTAGTTGTATAGAGGATGCTAAACCATTTAGTTTGTATCACATAGGTGCTCCTTGCCCCTTACTTAATCTGTATTTTTTTTTATAAAAAAATTAAGTATTTAATATGTTGAAAACCCAAAAGCTGTTGATTAATAACGGCAATATTAATGGCTTGTAGTATGCAAGAGCTACTGAATAGGAGCTGGCACATACCGGTTATCTATCTACCCTTGGTGTGAAGGCTACATAATTGTTGATTGACTAGCAAACTTTAGCTGTCTTACCATCAATTCGTGAAATTTTCTTGTTTTGGATATTCTTTCTAAAGAGCTGCATAGTCTCCTCTTTGATGACATTATTAATGTCTAGGAATGTGCATTTAGGGTTTTTTTTTTATTAATTCAACTTTTGCCCTTTTTGTAACAAAAAAATATATTTAATGTTACTTTTATTCTATTTATTTTTAAAGTCTTTGGGTCACTCATGTTTGCATATTTGTTTTTAGGTCTTTTATTTTTTTTATATATAGAAATTGATTTTAACTTCAGTTATTGAATAAGAAGTTATCGTTTAAGTTTAATTGATTAACTTTGTTTTCCTTTCAACAAAAAAAAATTAGTGTTAATTTATTTTAAAGAAATAATGTTCAGTTTCATGATATTTTCTTGTTCCAAGATGAATTTTATCAAGACTATTATTTTTTTCACCTTGTGTTTCTCTCATGTTTTATTTTTTTCTTGAAAATACGTACCATTTGCTAGGATTATATAATTTGAAACATGTATAAGTTGAAGGCAATAATATAACTTTTTTTTAGGTTTTTCCAAAATTTCAAAATCTATGGTTTAGAAATTACAATCTGAAAACTTTCATAATAGTTTGGAAAATATAATTTGAATTGTGTCAAGCCCCCTAGAATACTATTTTCAAAGGTAAATTGTAGTGTATAAATTGACACATTTTGAAATATATAATCCGAACTTTAATAAATAGTTCAAATTTTACAATCTGAACTATGTCAACATAGAAACAGACCTTGTGTTGTTTAGTTCACACCTTGTTTTCAATATATTTAGGAATCAGAGTTGATTTGAACATACATCTAAACAAAACATATACAAAATAAAATGGAAGCATTTGAAGGAAAAAAAATAAAAATTAACCATCGCTTAAAAGTAGAAATTATCCAAATATTTCATCAACAAATTTGAACATAAATTAAAAATTGACATTATCCAGAGGTTACATCACGTCATTATATCGGATCACTACTGGGTTGCATGGGCACCCCTGCCCCTACGATGATAGATCATCCCTCCCCGAGCCTCTTGCATGATCACATCCAAACTAAGCCAAGCTAGACTTCCCTGTTCCATCTGACCGCTGTCCTTGATAGTTCTGACATGGTCTCTGGTGCGCCCTAAACATCTACTAAAGTCTAGCCATTGGCGGTCTCCCTTCTGCTCAACAACAACTTGATCACGGGTCTCCTGCTCAGGCGACCTCAGGATATGTATATCATTAGACTGAGGTATGATGTGTGGATGTGAAATAGTAGAATACTATTTAATGTATCCAATTGTAGTCACCACACTAGTCATGGCAGGCAGGAGCCCAAATCATGCAGTCTCATGCTACGATCAACATAATGTATGTAGTGATTACAGGCCTTCGACTGAGTCGTCCTGCTCTCGTGTTGATGCTTGAGGATGGTTTGAACATAACCTAGCTGACACAACACCCATTCTAGAAGATGTCAGACCATGCAAGGCCCATATCTGAGCCATCAAGAGTAAAAATTGATTTGCTCGACCTGATGCGTTTGACAATGTGCATGGTACGAGTCCAAGACAATAGAACTTAGGTACATGTGATCTAAATGCGATCTTATAGGATCTTTGACAGTCGCACCCTTCAAGGAAACAAACATAATGGCATGTGGGTGTCGATCCTCCCTGTATCCATCCAAGAAATCCTTGGCTCCAACTGACTGAAAGATCTGAAATAGCCAAGCTTACATCAACATTAACATATACGTATCAGAAGAAAACACATGAACAAAAAACATGTTTATCATGTAAATAAATAAGAATTTTATTATTATAAGTGTAACAAGGCCAAATATCTAGCTAATTATGAAATCGTATAATGATATCCACCATTAAGCTCCTTGTATAGGTTAGAAAAGGCAACCGCTCCCCGTGAATAGTCAGTAACTAGTTGAAGGTCAAAAAATTAGTTAAGGTATGTCACATCGACACAATTGACACTCTTGTCAATGAATAGTGTGACACCCACCAAGTACAACAGATAGATGCACACTTCAAAGCAACCACCTCATGTCTGATAAGAAGAACATCGTGGTCCAAGAGACGGCCCTGGATGGGGAGATACAACAGACATGACACATCATCCAGTGTCACAGTTATCTCCAATCGGAAGATGGAAGCTAGACGTCTCATCACACCATCTCTCAACAAATGCATACAACAGGTCATGGTCAATGATTGAATAGCAGACATGATGTAGCCAATAAAGACCACTGACTTTCATGACATCTCTAAACCATCACTCTCATCCTATTCTTATTTACATCATGTATGACGTTCATATTTTTCTCGTTGTTCACACACTTTAAATTGCTACACCGCTGCAAAAATAGAAAATAAAAATTAATATCAAGATAAGACTCCATTAGACATGCTTCTAGCCACGTGAAGATGGTAGTTAGTGAGCAAAGTGACGTCATATGGGCCACCATGATATTCATCCATCGTTTGCGGCTCGACCTCCTGTTGTGGCTGGTCATCATCATCCGTGTTCTTGGACCCCCTGAATTCTTGGAATCAACCTCCTTCTCCGCATGGTGCAGTTGGGGCTCAGGCTTAGTTGCCTAAGATGGTACAAAGCCATCAGCACGGCGGCCCCTGCCCTTGCGAATGCCCACTATCCCTTTTACTACATTCATCTTCATCCACTCTCTCCTAGCCGAAGCAACAATGACAATTCTTTCCTTTTCAACACGGTCTAAGCAATCCATATATAAAAATGCAAAATCACACTGGGATTCCAATGAAAGCTAAGCTTGATTGAATTTAAAAGTGTTACTGCTGTATGTCGTGGATAGTTATATCAAAAGGTTGAAGCAAGTTTCGACTAAAGAGGCTCCTCCCCAGTGAAGTCGCCATTTCTGTCGTATCATTTTTTGGAGATCAAGGCTATTTGATTAGCGTTTGACTCACTATTTTATTTCACGACTGAACATTTAATTTTAAGAGAAAAGGGGAAAAAAGTTCGAAACACCCCTTTTAAAAGATTTAGG
>Ga0228710_1000029_pt1 | contig 98024 bp, 60 predicted proteins | sample MedpolnodulmetaG_FD_177995 | JGI IMG/M metagenome (GOLD analysis project Ga0228710, IMG submission 177995) | Root nodule microbial communities from Medicago polymorpha collected in Santa Monica, California, United States - pink nodules | ecosystem: Host-associated > Plants > Roots > Nodule...
ATAAAACTAATATAAGGGGAGGCACAAATAAAAGGTTGAATTAAACAATCAAAATATATAACACTAAGCAAAGCAATCAGAGAACTTTGAAGGTATGTATGAAACAAGAGATCTACATCAATTTCAGACCAAAAAATCACTTCATCATTTAGCTTTGCTAGTTGAAATGTAATAATCATTTATCTGCAAAAACCATTGTACTATATTACAAATTCACCGAGATAATTTGGCAATTTTTTTTAAAAAAATATGCATGATGGGTTATAAAAAAACTCAGATCTACACCCAAATGCATAAGATTAAATTGCCATAACTAAATATTGCACCTATAAAACCTTCTCGTAATTTCCTTGCAACTAAGCTTTAAGATGCAAGGGGCTACGTGGTGCATCATGATTGAAAATTCTACCAGAGGTTGCAAAGGACCAAAAAAAACATATGGGAATGGTTTCACAGGTCTGTAAAAACAAAAAAAAAATCAAACCTAATACTTCAAATTAGAGTTCAGATTAGCATCCACATTAGTAGGAACCAATTAACCACTCAAAAGGGACTCGGTGTGAAACACATCAATTAGGTCAGACACAGAAATTTCAGTGATGGCAGAGGAGGAAAAACTCAATTTCTACAAGAATTCTACATCTCTTACACAACAAAAAATAATATATGATTGTCAAAAAGAAGAAAAATTGGTCTGACAGTGCTCAATAGATGAAGTATATTTATGTGCAACTATCCTAGAAATCCATGATCCATGTGGTGCAATGGCATCTATTTTTAACAATTAATAGCATTCTTTTAACTTTTTCAATATGGATGACCAATAGGTCGCCAGTTGCATCAAATTAACTAGGAAAACCATAAGGTCTTGAGTTGCATCAAATTAACTTGATGTAAAGCGTCTAAGGGTGCGTTTGTTTCAGCTTTAAAAAAAATAGATTTTGAGTTAAAAGAATCTAGAGATTTCTTTTGAGATTTTTAAAAAAATCTAAAGCTATTTCTGTTTGTTTACAATCATAAAAATCATTTTTTTAAAGATTTGAAGCTCTTACACTTAAGTTCCTTATGTTTAGAAAGAAAAAAAAAAGATTTTGGAAAAGCTACTTGAAATAACTTTTCATTTGGAGGCTAAAAATGATTTTTTTAACAAAATGGATTTACAAAATATCTAAAGCTATTTCTGTTTGCTTACAATCATAAAAATCATTTTTTTTAAGATTTGAAGCTCTTGCACTTAAGTTCCTTATGTTTAGAAAAAAAAATAGATTTTGGAAAAGCTACTTGAAATAGCTTTTCATTTGGAGGCTAACAATTTAATTAAGAAAACAAAACTTGAAAACCTATATTAACAAAAGAGGGGAAAACCTGGGAATGTTGAATTAAACAATCTAACTATATAAAAGCAAAGCAATCAGAGAACTTTGAAGGCATGTATGAAACAAGAGATCTACATCAGTTTCAGACAAAAATTCGCTTCATCATTTTGCTTTGCTAATTGAAAACTTTTAAGGCACCTAATAGTGTGCGTTAATGCAACTTGATCGCTAAACTTAGTCCTTAAGAAATGAATAATAGTATATATTAATAAATTAAGTGACCAAGTTGTGCTAACTTACATAAGTTATGAGCAAATTGATCGGTTTTACTTCACTTGACACTTTATAAATACAAATAAAGCATGATAAAACTAGAGCAAATCTTTTGTTGCACCATGCTCGTATAATCTGACAGATTAATGCATATCAGACTAAGAAATTTGGTGCCTACATTCAATTTTAAAACAACTTGATCCTTTACTTTATCTTACATATCAGAACCCAAACCCTTGCATAATACATCAAATTCAAATCAACTTGATAAATGTTATGTGAAAATAACTATATTCTAACCAATAATAACATGAATTAAAATAACAAGTATACATATTTGAACAAGACAATGTCACAAACCAATGGAACTATAAAAACAAAACGAGCTGAAAATAAGAGTTCTTTTAGTATTGTTTTGTTCTCCTTCAAAAAAAATCGAAAAAATAAAGTCAGGGATTCTCACGTTTTCTAACGCGGCGGAGACAATTTCCGGCGCGGTGGTTGTTGGTGAAAGTGCTGAAATTGTTGCGGATATTATGAGGAAAAGGATTATCAATTTCGTTTCTCAAAATGAGGTTCATAGTGGCAAGAATTTAAGAGGGAAGGTGATGATTAGGGTTTTTCAAATCTCACCAATCTGGAAAATAAATGGGTGGTTTTTTAAGAATGAGAGAAAGAGAATTTTAATGGTGTTAATTTCAAGACCAATAGACATCGATGTGCGGCAGTGGCTCAGTGTGGAGATGACTCAAGGTGGTTCAAGGAGGAGGAGGGAGCGGCGGTTAATTTAAGGAGGAGATTTTCATTTCAGTAGAGGAAAATTGACTGGTTATTACCCAAGGTGAGGTTATATATTCTATAGTAATTCTTTTAAGGGTTAACAATGTTTTACCCTTGTAATAGTGTTTTACCCTGTAATATTACAGGGGGTAAAACACGATTAACCCTTCTTTTAATAATTTATTAAGATATTTGTTGGTACCAATATTATAGGGTCAATTTGGGGTATTCATATTAATTAATTTAATATCATTATCCTCATTGAATCCTAGATCTCGTAAATTTCTAGACATATTTTTTTTTTTAATATATCATTCATTAATTAATACTATTAGTTTGTGGCAGGGTTATCTCAACAATTTGGAGAATCTGTTGTAATCTTGAGAATTTTAATTTAAAAAGTATTGAAATAAAATTCAAAAGCATTTATAGTGAGTGACATACATCTAAGTTGTAGATAATCCTTCAAAAAAAATCTAAGTTGTAGATAAATATACGAACAACACTTATAATGACTGGCATCTAAGTTATAGATAAATATACGAGTAATGTTTCAAACATAATTTTTATCATACAGATCAATAGACATCTACCTATAAACAATGCCATAATTGACAGGCAAATTGTGTGTTTCAAGCTTTTCCCTACAAAAAAATCACATTTAATGACAGATTTTGTCTAAACTTTCTCTTAACACCCACGATTCTGTCTACACTTTCTATTTCTTTAAAAAAAATGATAGCTATAAAGCCCCTAGTAGGAGAAGACCGAGTTTTTCGGAAAAAGACCTACTATGAGACCTAGTTACAAATAACACTTTCATGTTATTTTTAAAATTTTCCGACCAGTAATATATTAATTTAAGTTAATGTCCAAACACTACCATGTACATGTAGATACCATTACGACAATATCAAATGATAGAATCAAACCATCTAATATCCACTAAGTGATAGTTGGAAAATGAAGGAGATATTTGCTATCAGTATTATGTTCGGCGGTTACATGACACTGAAAACAATGATATATTTATGGGTGATGAACGATATCGACTTTTCTCAGTAAATCAATTTATATTGTTTTTTTCAATATCATCACCAACTAGCAGAAATCCTAAGCACAATTACCTTTAAATATGTTGAAGGACAAGTTTGGTATGAGGTCTTTGAGACACAATACCTGACAAGGGCAAACCAATGACTGGTTCTTTAGACAAACTACGAGGTTGGTGCAAAGACAAAGTAAAATTTGACAAAAACGCCGCAGCTGCAATTGCAAATCATGAAGATTAAAGAGGAATTTCAAAAATGAATGGCATGTTGAATGATGAACAAGTAACGCCTTACTCATTGAATGAACTACCTGACATAATGTTAGGTTCATTTTTATCATCATGAATGTAACATTAGGATCGTAATGTTGTATTTATGATGAAAAAAGTCAACCAAATTTTGTCTTAGGTAACTAATTCAATGAGTAAGGTGTTACCGGTCCACAATTCAGCATGTCATTCATTGTTGAAATTACTCTTTCTTCTTCATATTTTATAATTGTATGGATTGTTTTTGTCAAATTTCACTTTGTCTTTCAAGCAACCTCGTAGATTGTTTGAAGAACCAATTATTGGATTTCCCTAGTCAAATAATGTGTCTCAAAAACCTCACATCAAACTTGTTCCGCAACATATTTAAAACTAACGATGCTTATGGTTTCTCTTAGTTGATGATGATAATGGAACAAATATAAATTGATTTACCAAAAAAAAATGTATCATTCATTGCCCATAAAAGTATCAGTGTCATCATCATTGCCACTTAACTTCCTAGCGCAACAGGAGTAGCAAATGTATTCTCCAACTTTCCTCCATCTTCATCTCTTACAGTAGCTTAAACAACTTCCTACCATTCACATTTTTCACATAAGTCAATATTAACAATGGTAAACATATATATAAATGAGTCAAGCCTTTATAAGTTTCATAACGAGGAGATGAATGAACAAATACTTTTATTTGTTGGAAATGTGGAATGCCCTTTCAATAAGCACAGACAAAGACAATGCACCAATACTACACATTGAGACATGTAAAGTAAGACAACTTGCAATTAAATAACAATGAAAAAAGTTAATGGAAATTAAAAAAGATTAAAAAGACATTTTGGAGAAAAAATTTCAATTTCATCCTTCCTAATTTTGGGTATTTCGCATGATAGTTTAGTGCGGACAAACTATAAGATTAAGGTATCAGACTATCAGTGGCTCAAATGGAAATTAACAAAAATAAATTACAAGGATGAACTTGCAAAACTCTGCCAACTTTGAATTAGCACAAAATTTTCGTTCAAAAATTAAGAATCATGTCATAAATCACCTCAGCAGTGGTTATATGGATGTCAATTGGTATATGTTGATATGGATAGTAGATATATGGACCTGTTTCATTGGATAAATATGATATATGTGTCCGTCCATATGTGTGGGTATCCGTTAAACGGATAATTTGCAAATTTTGATATACCCGTGGATCATCTTGGATAATATATTTTAAAAAATAGTTTTTTTTAATTACCTAGAACTTGTTTACCATCTTTTGAAGACACAAAAAATATTAACACAAAAATATCCATACATTTAACCTAAAAAAAATGCATTACATTCATTTCCTTCCCTCTTTTACCACATAATAGTTCTAAATTCATCGAATAAAAAATAATCATGATAGCTCCAATGCAAATCAAAATAAATACAAATAGTTTTTCATCAACCGTTACAAAGGTTTTATTTAGGCAAACCTCTTTATCTATACAAAAGAAGCATACATCAAAGCAAATTCACAAAAGCTCTCTCTCATTTTCATTCTTTAAGTTTCAGTGTTCTAAAAATTGCTCTTTTGTGTTGAGCCATTTTTAGTTAATCACAATTATTTTAATTTGGTCAAAGTAAGAATTTTATTTTCTTATTGGGTTGTAAAAGCTTGTTGATAAATAAGTGTGTAAAAACAAAGGTAGATTTACTCGGTTGCAGGAAATATCAGGAAGATCTAGCAAGGGGTAAAAGTTACTCTGATGTAAAAAAGGATTAAGAAGACAAAAGAGGAGTTGTTGTTAAGTTTATAAAAACACAATTACCTAGTGGATAATCTCACACTTGTGTGGGGAGTGGAAGTAGCCGGTGTTTGGCGAACCATGATAACTCTCTTGTGTCATTTCTCTCTCTTTATCTTCTTTAAAGTTATTATTCAAAATCATACACTTCACAAATATTATTGTTATTATTTACTTACTAACAAACTAATCGTGATTTGTAAATTAAAAGGAAATTTTTATCAGGCAAATTTTAAATAGGTCACAATTCAAACCTCCCTTTCATGTGGAAATATTTTACTTCAATTGGTATCAGAGCACTGCCTCTAAAAAGCCTACGCATCCAATGGTGCAGGAGGAAAAAGATCCAGAAGATAAAGTTTCAACACAACCTAAACACCCAACGATGTAGAAGGAAGAAAATTCAAAGCCTAAACACCCAACAGTGTAGAAGAAGTTTCAGCAAAACCTAAACACCCATTGGTGTAGAAGGAAGAAAATTCAAAGCCCAAACACCCTACGGTGTAGAAGATCCAGAAAAGGAAAATATGTCCAAAATAAAATTCATGTCTGAAGGAGGTTCCTCAAACAGACCACCTCTCTTTGAAGGAACAGACTACTATTACTGGAAAGGAAAAATGGAACTATTTTTACAACCACAAGATAATGACATGTGGACCATAGTTGAAAATGGAAACTATATTCCATATGATGAAGATCTAAATGTAAAGAAAAAGGAAGACCGGTCAGAAGAAGAAGGTAAGCGCATGTTATTAAATTTTAAAGCTAAATTATTTCTAATCATGGCTTTGAGCAGGGAAGAATACGATAGAGTACAAGAATGCAAAAATGCCAAAGAAATTTGGGATACATTAAAAATACATCACGAAAAAAGAAACAAGAATCGACATTGGTGTTCGCAAATTTGTGTTGTTCGAAATAAAAGAAACCGAAACCATAGATGAAATGTATGGAGGGTTTACTATCATTATGAACAAATTGCGTTCTCTTGAAAAAGATTTTACAGTTCATGAAAGAGTAGGAAAAATTCTAAGATGTCTTCCAAAATCTGGGAGTGATATTGTAACAGCTATAACATAAGCAAAATATCTGAAAAAACTCAGATTAGAGGATCTTATCGGATCCCTAAAAGCTCACAAAGTTCTCTTACAAGAGGACAAATCCTCAAAGAAAAACAAGATGATTGCATTCAAAACAAATCAAGAATCGCAAAACCAAGAACAGGAAATGAATCTTGACAATCAACAACTAGAACTTGATGAAGAAGACAATCAAGATCAAATTATTCTTCTCACCAGAAAACTTCAAAGAATGATGCAAAGAATAGATCAAAACAAAAAAACTTCCCAGCAAGAAAAGAAAACGCAAAGGCAGAAATTGACAAAAGTCAAATCACTTGTTACGGCTGCTTCAAACTTGGACATTACAAAAATGAACGTCCGCTGAACAAAAGAAAACCAAACAACTTCTAGTCACATCAAAAATCCTTCTTAACTACGAGGGATGAATTGGAAGAGCCAACAAATGAAGATGAACAAGCAGACTTATGCCTAATGGCAAGATCAGACAATGAAGAGGTAAATCCTGATCCATGCTCATCTTGTGAAAAAACTGAATATTTATTCGATAACCTTTTTTATAACTCTCAAATTTTGGAACAAACATGTGAGAGATTAAGAAATGAAAATCTTGAACTAAAAGGGGAAAAAGAAAATTTGGAAAAAATAAATAAAAATCTTGTTGAAAATATTCAAAACTCTCAATCAAAAGAAGTCTTTGAAAGTAAAGATGATTCTCAAAAAGAAAACATTATTCTTAAAAAAAATGTTTTACAATTAAAAAATGACATCTCAAACTTCGTTAAATCAACTGAAACATTTCAAAAAATTATGGGATCACAAGTAAGTATTTTTGATAAAGCATGCATAGGTTTTAAAACAAATCAAAATCAAAAACTTTATGAGAACTTCTTTATTCCTGAAAAAGGTACAAAAACTTGTGAAAGATACAAATGTACATATTGTGAAAAAAATGGACATCCATAACCTTTTTGTTTTTTAAAAAAAAAGGAAAAGACAAGCTTTACAAAAAACGAAATTTTCTCACAAAATAAAATGTATTAATTTTCATAAAAAGGAAACTCCTAAAAATAACACTAACCATCAAGGACCCAAAAAAATATGGGTACCCAAAGTATTACTAACTTCTACTGCAGGAATGTCTCACAACAGTAAAGAAAAAACCCTGATACTTGGACAGTGGATGCTCAAGACATATGACTGGAGATAAACAAAGCTTTCTCTCCTTCACCAAAAAGGACGGAGGATTAGTAACCTTTGGCAATATGAAAAATCTCAGTTTAAAGGTATATGTGTTATTGGTAAGATAAATTCTGCAAAAATTGAAAATGTTCAGTATGTAGAAGGATTAAAACACAATTTAATTAACATTAGTCAATTGTGTGACAGTGGTCTTGAAGTAATATTCAAACCTCACACATGCAAAGTAAGACAAATATCTTCAGGAAAAATCTTGTTTACAGGATCAAGAAATAAAAATGTTTACACTCTATACCCAGATGAACTCCCTGTCGAATCATGTTCTATATCTCTTGAAAAAGATAAATTGATTTGACATAAAAGGGCTGACCATATAAGCATGGAAACAATTTCTAAAATATCAAAACTTGATCTAGTAAGAGGACTTCCTAAGATAAGCTTTGAGAAGGATAAGATATGTAAAACATGTGTCAGAGGAAAACAAGTCAAAAACAGTTTTCCTCCAAAAGGTTTTGTTACTTAGAGAGTAAGCTAAAATATATTTACAACATAAATATAATTAGAGTCTTGCTAACCAGTGCCCTAAGGGCAATGATTAAGGAATTCATAAGTAGAAATTTTGTCTTGGAAAAGTAAGCTGTTACAATTGACCAAGTAATAATTACACTACTTTTTATTAAAAACTTACTTATTTTGATTGCTTAACCATTGCCCTTAAGGCACTGGTTAGCATTCTCCATATAATTATTCACTATTTAAGATTTCCCACCATTTTTGAAATTGTGACCGAGAGGAAACCAATTAAGGACAACAAGCCAGCATCGGACAGTGGAAGCAAATCCCGAGGAAGCACCAAAGTTAGTGTTTTCCTTTTTCTGGTGATATATACTTGTTTCTTTGGTTCTTTTGGCTGGTTCAGCATAGGTAAAATCTTACCTTTATTTGCAGAGATCCAATGACGGGCAAGTCAAAAGCAACCCAAAGTTTCCCATGGACGATGGTTATGAGAAGACGAACACAGTGAAACACCTTGCGGGAGCTGCGGCGGTAACAACAGCGCTGACGAGTTTTGGATTGGCTGTGATATATGTTAGAGGTGGTACCATGGGAAATGTGTGAAGGTCACTCCTGCAAAGGCTGAGAGCATAAAGCAATACAAGTGCCCACAATGCAGCATCAGGCGGAACATACCCTAGTTTCAAAGGCAATTTGTACATATATGTCAGAAGTGAATGATGTTTCATGGCTAAAAAAGATACCTGACGATTGTTATTACAATACTTAGAGAAATTCATTCAAGTTATATACTCTTTTAAGTTTGACTTTAGTAGGACAAAACTAAACAATTTTTCTCAAGTTTTATTGATGTTTTCTGTCTCCCCATTGCAAGAACGGTCCATTTTCCCTAACCAACATGTAAGAGGTATAACCAAATTATGGAATTTGAACATACCCATAAACTCTAGTCAAAACAATGATGTCGATTTCTTAATTGGAGAAACTATTGTTATAGTACTTTGTTTGCAGAGAAATCAAAGAGCCACGATTAGCCTTATCCCACTAGTTGGGATAAGCTAGATGCATCGAGCGAAACCATAATGTTTCGTCATAATAAACTACGATTTTAAATAGCTCGATCTGATTTACTCTCGTTCTACGAAACTTGTCTTACATTGATATATATGTCCAAACCTTCACAATTGAGGTTAAAAAAAATTTCCTTCCAAAATGTGTTGCTCCAACTCTTTCCCGTCATCATTCATAATCATATTTCATCGACTAAATAATGACATTGACAAAATAATAGGCATTCTCGTGAAGTAAAAGACTTGGACAATTCATCTATAAATCAAACCCTATAACCTCAAGTAAATGTTTATAAAAAGGCCGACATTTGATAAAAGAAAAAAGAAAATTGCTTTTCCCATTAAATAAGTTGTTAAAAAACACATGGAAAATACGGTTTTACCCCCAAATGTAGTTAGGAAAAGTGAGCAAGAGGTTTAATTTTTTCACGATTTTTTCCAGGCATGTTTAGGACATAAAAAAAACATCTATTACAACAAATTAGAATTTTACGAAAAGGGATGAATTAAATATAATTTTTTAACGAGGCAAAAACTCTAGAAACCAAAACATCGACCTAGAAATCGAATTTTGAGCTTTTTTTTGCAGACACCTCTATAAAATTACATATTTAGAGGATATGCCAAGTTCCGTAGCATTCTGGCTAAGCCTCTATTTATTTTTGATTTTTTGACCGAAATGCGTAAAATCGCAAAAAAATTTCCAAGTGTGCGTCCAACCACGGGTCAAATTTTGTTCCCCAAATATTCAAGCCAAATTTTGAACTCTCATACAACCATCCAATCTAATGAGGGCATGGAGGGACCAAATTTGCTTTCAGATTGTTTGAAAAAAATTAATAGAAAATAGAATAAGTATGGGTGAAAAAGTTAAATAATAAAAAGGACAAAATTGAAATTATAAGTGATTTGGTTCAAAGAAAAAACGCAACAAACTAATAAAAAAAAGAAGCCCAATAGTGGTATAAAAAGAACATATAAATCAAACAAGTCTTTCAAAAAGAAACAAAGCAAATTCTATCGATTGCTACACACCCTTTTCACTCGTTTTTTCTTCCTTTTGATTCCATCCGTTCTACTCTACTCCCGATTACACCTTCTTTACCGACCTCAACTCACTTGAACTTGATGATGATGAGGATTTTGATTTTGTTGGTGACCTAAACTCTAACGCTGATGATTTGTTCATGTTGTACAGATATACTGATATCCTACTAAAACTATAGAAAGCTGAGGAAGCCGATTCAGATGGATACAAATTAATTATGGAGTGTAATCTTTTGTCAGCTGAAATTGTTATCGTGCACAATTTTATTCGCAACAAATATTGCTTGAAATTTCCAGAACTTGAGTCGATAGTACATCATCCTGTTGATTATGCTCGTGTTGTCCGGTTATGGAATGCTTGGTCAGGCTGGCAGTGGCAGGCTTCGTGTTTCAGTAGGTCAATGCAAACTTGCTGCAAAAGTGGCTAAGAACTAAGGGTCATCATGTTTGTAAAGATAAGTGTCATTTTATCTTTTCAAAATACTAGCATTAATTGTTATGAATATTTTGGTGGATGTCCATTTCCCAAGTCTTAACATATTTCTTATGAGTTACTTATAACCTCCATGGGTAAAGACTTTAACCAAAGTTATTGCTTATTGTGACAGTGATGAAGGCAACTTCAATGGCTTAATGTTATATATGTGGTGATAAGAAAAAGAACGGATAGGAGCTCCTTGATGTTGAGGGCATAAGGTCTCCCTCCAAAAATCAATCTTAAGCCACATGATACCCCTTATCTCCTATTCATATCTCTTTATAGCCTATCTATATAAAATTTTGTTATAACTCTAACCAACACTCACTAACTCTAAACATAATATCTCTGATTTAGCTTTTGTATATTTTCTGTTAATAATTCATATTTGATTTGTACTATTTTCCTAAGATTGTAGTTTTCATTGATTTCTAGAACTTAAAAAAAGTTAAAGGCGAGGAGGTTGTAGTTTGAAACTTTTTATAAGAGAACTTTCGGTCTATACCCATTGATTCGGACTGTGGCAAATATTTACAACTGTGGCAAAGTGGAGATTTGTGCCTCCCTCAGTTTTCAACTGTCCAGAAGTGGAGATCTATGCACAACAACAGTGGCAAATATTTACTTGATATATTAAGTATATGCTTGGAAATTCTTTTATGAATCCATCTGCTTTCCACATCAACTCGTCAATAGGAACATCATCAGTAGAAGCAATGCAGATGATAAATACATGTTTGTTCCCATTCCAAGCCCTCTTCTTGTTTTCTTTCCAATGGCAAACGGATCCCCTAGCAATTTGTTTGGTCAAGACAAGGATGCTTGGTCCCCATTGATGAGTTTATTGAGAAGGCAGATGGATTTTGACAAAAGTTTTGATTATCGAATTGCTCCATCCTCTTAATAGATTCCCTATCAAAACCAAAAATCAACGTTATAATTAGCTCATCTTTGCTACCACTAACGATTTGAAGATTCATTTCATTCATTCAAACTGGGATATGAAATCAACTCATAGCTTTTTGACTTAACTCTTGATTTCTAGAGGAAGGTGTCCTATTATCCGCAATTCAGTCGGAAGTTAAGTAAGTCTGACCAAAATTTGTTTTAGTCAAGATTCAAACTCAGTTCATCCTGAATGATTTGTCACTAACTAAAACTCATTAACCACTTGAGTTCAACCACTTAATTGATACTAAGTGAACTCTACAAATGAATTTTTAATACATGAATTAGATCCACAAGAAAAACTAATGGAAGACAAACCCCTAATGGTTACTGATCTTACTAAACATTGTTAACGTTATTAGTAAAGAAAAGAAAGACAATTTTCCCCCATCTTCATTTCTTACAGTATCTTACACAATCAACTCCTTTTATTCACATTTTTCACCTAAAATCAACATTAACAACGGTAACCAAATAAATGACTCAAGCCACTCTAAGTTTCATAATGAGAAGATGAATAGTAAACATATGCCTTTATTTATTCGAAAGGTGGAATGCCTTCTCTCTTAAGCACCGACACAGACACGACACTACGGCAAGACCTGTAAAGTAAGACAAACTTGCAATTAAATAACAATGGAAAAAAATTAAAGGAAAGTTAAAAAAGATTAAGAGGACATTTTGGAGAATTAAGGTATCAGTGGCTCAAATAGAAATTTACATAAATATATCACAAGGATGAAATTGCAGCATTCTACTATGTTTGAATTTGCAAATTAAACAATATTTGCATTCAATAATTAAAAATCATATCATAAACTACCTTTCAATTAAGCACTTATCCCTTTCATCACATTTTGTTTCATTTTGCAAGAAACAAGAATGCTTAATGAAAAGACCACAACATTCTTTTAATTAGGGCATGACTCTTAATTATGCAAATATTGTGAAGTAACGATTAGCTAGAAGGTCCCTTAACTTCATTCGCTTCAGTTTATTTATGTTGATTTCCATAGTTTGTTTGCAGTAACTAACACGCAAAATAGCGAAATTAAAGGAGGGGCATAAATTTTGTTTCTCCAAAATGTGACCTTCATCTTCTGCAATTTGCCATTAAATTGTATTGGTTGTTACTGAAATGCAGGTCTGTTTTACTTTACCTATAGTGCATTATCAGTGTCATCTATGGTGTCCGTGTTATTTGTCAGTGCTTCATTCATAGAGGGGGCATTCCACCATCCCAGCAAATCAAGGTATATGAATATGTGCGTGCATAAATTATTAGCATTTGGTTTTTTTCTTTTCGTCTTTTCAAATTGTTATCCGTGTTAGGGTTTATCATGAATGACACATTAGAGCCAATATATACAAGTACAGGTAAAAGATTAGCTACACAAAACATAAATGATAAGTTAATCCAAAATAAAAAAGAATCAAAATCCTTATTTGATAGATAATAGTATCTTCTCTTAACTTAGATGAGAAAAAGAAAACCCAATAAATGGATAAGCTTTTTGAGCCTTTCTTCATCATTATTAAAGATTTTGTACTGATAAAAACATTGAAACAATTCTTGAAGATTGTCCAAACGTTTCAGATTGTATAATTCTGCTTAATTGTCTCAATGTTGAGTCCCTTCAGTTTCACCACCAACTCAACTCGTCCCTTTAGAGTGTTCCTCTCCATCAACATGTAACACATTTATTCATTAACTATGGATCAGTGATACAGACACAAACGCAAGATACAATATACTGATAATAATTTAAGAATATGAAAATAGTAGCTTGTAACTATATGTGTCGGTATAAGACACCAAACATGTTTTTGATCTGAAGTGTCGGTGCTACATATTATTCATTACTCTTCAATAGATAGTTTCCACTTCTTGATTTTTTTAAAACCATTTAAATGGCTTACCGTGCAACTTCAGCACATTTCTTGTCTTCCTCTGCAAACTCTGAAAGCTCCCTATAGCTACTATTTTCATTGAAGAGGTTTGAGGTAAAAGCCTGAAGACCATGAAGTGATACTTGTGTTGCTTCCTATTGTGCTTCTCTCTGTTATTTAGCATAGTCTTTTTTATTGGTGAATGCAGTTTGTAATAAGAAAGCATGAACACAATTAGATGAACAATGTAACAAATAGGACGACTAAGTACACGGGGCTATTTCCAATCTGTGATAAGAAAGTATTGGAAATAGCCTATCTGCCTATGGGGATAAGGCTGTAGACATGTACCTTTTCCAAACGACACTTAGTGGGAGCCTCGTGTACTTAGTCATCCTATTTGTTACATTGTTGATCTAATTGTGTTCATGCTTTCTTATCACAGACTGCATTCACCAATAAAAAAGACTATGCTAAAGAACATAGAGAAGCACAACAGGAAGCAACACAAGTATCACTTCATGGTCTTCAAGCTTTTACCTCAAACCTCTTCAATGAAAATAGTAGCTATAGGGAGCTTTCAGAGTTTGCAGAGGAAGACAAGAAATGTGCTGAAGTTGCACGGTAAGCCATTTAAATGGCTTAAAAAAGATTCAAGAAGTGGAAAATATATATTGAAGAGTAATAAATAATATGTAGCACCGTCACTTCTAACTAAAAGTATGTCTAGTGTCTTACACCGACACATATAGTTATAAATTACTATTTTCATTTTCTTAAATTATTATCAGTATATTGTATCTTGCGTTTGTGTCTATGTCACTGATTCATAGTTAATGAATAGATGTGTGCTGATGGAGAGGAACGCTCTAAAGGGAGGCGTTGAGTTGGTGGTGAAACTGAAGGGACTCGACATTGAGACAATTAAACAGAATTATACAAGTCGAGAGGCTTGGACAATCTTCAAGAAGTTTTCAATGTTTTTATGAGTACAAGATCTTTAATAATGATATTGAAGAAAGACTCAAAAACCTTATCCGTTTTATTGGATTTTCCTTTTTCTCATCAAATTAAGAGAAAATACTATTATCCATCAAATAAAGGGTTTTGATTCTCTTTTATTTTGAGTTAACTTATCATTTATGTTTTGTGCAGATACTCTTCTACCTATTTTCCTTCTATGTATGCAAACTTGTATATATTGGCTCTAATATGGCTCATTCCATGATAAACCTAGGTGCGAATAACTATGTTAAAAAAGTTAAGAAAAATAAATAAATAACCAAATGATGATTATTTATGCAACCCTAGATTCATATACCTTGATTTGCTGGGAAGGTGAAATGCCCCCCACTGTGAATGAGACACTGATAATACACCTCAACACGGGTAAAGTAAAGCAGACCTGCATTTTAGTAACAACGAAAAAAGTTATTGACAAAATTAAAAAAAAGATTAAGGACACATTTTGGAGAAACAATATTTACGTTTCTCCTTTAATTTTGGCAACTTTGCATGTTAGTTTACTGCAGATAAATTATAAGATTCCGTGGCTCAACCAGAATAAATCACAAGGATGAAAAAAACTATAGCGTATTCATTTTTTTGGAAATGAAGAGAATCTCAACTCATTTGTTAATGAGACTGAATCTTGTGACAAAACACAACCGTAAGTATAACATATAATATACTAAAAATTAACAATTAGGAATGAAAATAATCAATTGTGTTTGATACACACGAAATAATTAAAAAAGTAGATTAAATTAAATTAATAAGTATTATTAAAAAAATTAAAAACCAATAGTTAATATATGAATATTATATGGTATATTATGCAAATAAATAAATAAGTATTGTCTCATAAGTTCTAGCTCAACTGGCGTAAATGCCGAAATTGTTAGGTCGGACGTCATGACCGAGCTTCGAACTCCGGTACCTTCACTTTGTGTGTGTGAGTTTATGATGGTTTTGCCCTTTTAGCTACCCAAAAAAATAAAAAATATGTATTAATATTAATGTATGTGGTTTGGCTCGATTCGATTTTGAAAAATAAATCCAAAATTCTATATGATTCGAGTGATTGTTATAAAAGCACATCCAACAAATTTCAGCTTTGTGTGGTTTTCAGTTTTTTGGATCGGTCAAGATGTGAACATTTCTAATTTATATTAATAAAATATAAATGAAATAAAATAAATGAATAATGTGTGTACCTAGGATTCCCTTTAGGAACACATTTGAGGGTGCTCCACTCTGGATGCCTTAAGAGATGTGTAGAATTGTTGTACCACTCAAATTGCAATTTAAGGTTGACCCATCATCTTTTGAATGTTCCATTGTGTATAAAACAACTATCATCTTTTTTCTGCGTCAAACTCATCATCTCCTCTGAACAACTTACTTGTTCGCTCTCTTCTACAAAAATAAAAAACATAATTCACATGACAAAAACAATCAAACACATAAATAAAAGTATAAGAAAGAAAATTTGATACTCAACTTGGGTTAATGCTTCTTCAGAATTTGTGCCCCTTATTTTTATGGTGTTACTAATACATCCTCATAGGTACTCCACATCAACTCAAAGGATGTGCAATGTCCTACTTGAAGATCCAACTCTACTTGTCGAAATTTTTTAAAGGTATAATAGATTAGAAATGAAAAAATGAAGATGGACGAGTTCTCAAGAAGAGGCGTGAAATTGTCCTAATTTTTACCATTATTATATCTTTCATTTTATGAATTAGCATATTATTTTCCACGCAATCATATCCTATCACATATTGCCACATCATCACAAATTTGTTACATCAATTTTAAAATGAAAAATAAAAAAATCCATTAAGGACTAAAAATCACAAGTACTTTTTTAGTTTTTTTTAACTAATAAAGTATATTTAAAGTTTAAATCTTTGTTTAAATATATTGAATAAAACTTCTTTAGCTTTTTTGTTAGAAAAAAAGAATATGATGGCATGGGTGGTAAAATAAATTATAGCACTCTCCCATCCTTTTATATTTTCATGGTCTGGATTTCACATGATTCTTAGATCATAATGCAAGTTTCTCATGACAAATTTTGTCTAACTCTTTTTATGAATGTTCATAAAGTTCAGTAAAACTCCACTAATTTCATATTTATAAATAGACAAATCGATAAAAAAAAAAATCACATGATAAAAGAGGGGCAAAAGGGAAAGAGAACAAAAAGAAAAGAAAAGAGGAGCACACATGGTTTAGTGCAACGTGTCATTCTTCCATTCACTTTTTTTAATATAAGAACAGGAATTACCATAGCAGTAAATACGAACCATAAAGTAATATACAAAGTGGCTATCATATGATAAGAATTGAAGTGGCAATTGAAGTTTGTGTATACAGCTACTATCTCACTATACCAAGTTATATATATAGAGAAAGGACCTTACACTATGTGTGGGACCATACTAGGTTTCTATGTATAACATAAATTTAATATGCACTTTTAATAAAGAAGTAGTATCACCACACTCCAAGAGCTTCCACTTCAAACTCATCACACAAATTAATTAATGTGACCATCACAGTGAGTGCTATGTCAGATATTCTCAAAATTCACAACACTTTTTCAATCAGCATTTTGGCTTGTAGTGTAGTTATTTTCCTTCTATTGTTTCCTGTGTGTATTTAAATACTAAGCATGCAATCACCAAACTAAGCCTAATATTTCAGACACTATAGAACAAAAAAAAACACCAAGAAATGGGTTCTCTCAGATTCCTAACCTTCCTTGTTAACCTGTTTCTTTTGCAGCTCATAACTAATTGTCATGCAACAAAACTTAGAGTTGACTATTACAGAAACACATGTCCAAATGTTGAATCAATAGTAAAAAATGCAGTTGAGGTGAAACTTCAGCAAACATTTGTTACAGCGCCTGCTACACTAAGGCTCTTCTTCCATGATTGTTTTGTTCAGGTCAGTGTTCTATGTTTTTGGCATGTATTTGTGCCGTGTCAAGTGTTTGTGTCGGAGTCTGTGTTTTACATTAGTTTCTATTAAACTTTATAATGATGTGTTTGTATACATGTGTACAGGGATGTGATGCTTCAGTGATGTTAGCTACAAGAAACAGCACTTCAGAGAAAGATAATCCTATTAATCTTTCACTTGCTGGTGATGGATTTGACACAGTGATCAAAGCAAAGGCTGCAGTTGATAGTGTACCTGGCTGCCAAAACAAGGTTTCATGTGCTGACATTTTGGCATTGGCAACTAGGGATGTCATAGCATTGGTAAATAATCAATAATCGTAATATAAAATTTTGATTTTTTTTCTTAACAATCCTAATATAAGTTAATAATTGCAATTTAGTAAAGTTTGGTTCGAAAAGGTATAGTTCAGTTTTCGCAAAGATAGTTCTAGTGCGTTCGATTGGAAACACAGAACTGGTGTGCCGCACCTTTATACCAGTTCGGTTTGATTCACGACAAACCATCGAAAATTCTGTTCTGTTTTACTAAACTGTTATAACGGTTTGGTCCAGTTTTCCTTCCTGAACCGATTAAAACCTTGATTGGGCGGCTGCTCCCATTTATAAGCAAATTTATAGAATATCATTCTTATTTTGGCTAATATTGTATAACATTATTAAATAACTTTGGCCATGTAGATAATTGTAACACTGTTGTTCCTTGTAAAATTTAGCTGAATACAAAAAATAATCGCTTTTCCAGACAGGAGGGCCATCTTATGCAGTAGAGTTGGGAAGGCTAGATGGGAGAATCTCTACAAAAGCAAGTGTCACAAACCATTTACCTCATCCAGAATTTAAACTAGCAAAGCTAACCAAAATGTTTGCTTCACATGGCCTCACTCTTACTGATCTAATTGCTCTATCAGGTACTTTATTCATAATTATGAGCACAAAACTTGTTCGCTCGAGAGTATGAGACTCGTTATTTAGGGCTCGTTTATTACAGATTATAAAAAATGTGATTTTAATATTCAATAATTTAAACTGAAATGAATGGCTGCAGGAGCGCATACTATTGGATTCTCTCACTGCAACCAATTTTCGAAACGAATTTACAACTTCAAAAGTGGGAAGGTAATTGATCCATCACTTAATAGTGGATATGCGAAACAGCTCCAAAATGTGTGTCCAAAAGATGTTGACCCTAGACTTGCCATTGACATGGATCCGATTACACCTAGGACATTTGATAACCAGTACTACAAGAATCTTCAGCAAGGAATTGGGCTACTCTCTTCTGATCAATCTTTGTTTACTCATAAAAGTTCAAGAAACCTAGTGAACTTGTTTGCATCCAACAACAAAGCCTTTGAAAGTTCATTTGTCATTGCTATAACAAAGCTTGGTCGAATCGGTGTCAAAACAGGAAGACAGGGTGAAATCAGACGTGATTGCTCGATGATTAACTGAGCCGTTCACCTTGTTTTGAGATCATTATTTTCAAATATTTCTTTGTTTCTTCTAGTTTTTTCTTTCTGCTGTTATGAATGTGTTGAGAAAAGGTACCAATATCAATATATTGAGATTAGAGCAACAGTTCAATACCAATGTATTGAACTTTAAGTGTGGCGTTAACAATGCTAATGTTAAAAAAAAAAAAAACTATATCAGTGATGTTATTTGATACTTGAGAATAGTATCTCCTCCTAGCATAGATAGTAAAAGGATAAACCATCCAAATTTTTACAAGACTCCTTTTTTTGGTAACTTAAAAGATAGATTGACTAAGATCTTCAAGTCTTTTTTCATCGTTAGATGCAATGTTGTTCACAGAGAAAAACACTGAACCAATTTTTCTTGAAAATTGTTGAAGCTTCTTAAACTGTATAGTGCTGCTGAATTGTATCAATGTCTAGTCCCTTCAGCTTCACCACTGATTCTACATGTCCCTTGAGAGTATGAACCTCCCTAAGCCTTGCAACTTCAGCACGTCTCTTGGCTTGCTCCGCAATCTCCGAAAGTTCTCTATAGCTGTTCTTTTCATTGAAAACGTTGGAGGCTTCCGGAGGCTGAAGACCGTGAAGTGTTCTCTGCGCAGCCGCCCACTGTGCTTCCCTCTCTTCTTTTCCATAGTCTTTCTTTGTAGTGAAGGCAGTCTGGGATAAGAAAGCATGAACACAGTTAAACCAACAATGCAATGCAACAAATAGGACGGCTCAGTGCACAAGGCTCCCACCAAGTGGAGTTCGGAAAAATAAGATGTACGTGGCCTTATCCCTACAGTGCAGATAGGCTTCCGATATTTGAAAACATGTGACCTTCAAGTCACGAAACAAGGCCACAACCTTACCGTTGTGCCAAAGCTATTCCACATCAAACAACTCAGCACAAAGATAAACGAAAATAAAAAACAACTTACCTTATTTTCCAAAAGATTATCCCAAGCCTTGCCACTCAGAAAGTAGCGGATTGCGAATTTGAGTAAATCAAGAGGGATATAAGTTACCAAGCTATACAACCAAATCACACCAGCCCAACCCCATCCCATTCCCTTTATTCTTGCAAATCCCCAGTTAGCATATACTGCTATAAATGTTGCAATCTGTCAAATAACAAAACAAAATAAAAATGGTAGTTACTCGATACTTATGTTATCTTAGGAAAATAACACATGCTACATTATATATATAGCATTGTTGATTGAAGAATAGGAGTTTCGAGCTTACCAGTTGAGCAATGAGAAAAGCACCAAGTAGGAGAAGACCAGGTCTTTCGGCGAAAGACCAACTGCGCGATCTAGTTACAAAAATTAGTGCTTGGCTTATTATACTAACTTGTAGATATAAAGCCGCCATCATCTCATCAGGGTTATGTCTTATAGGCCTCACGCCAAACTTGTTCTGCGACATATTTAAAGCTATTCGCACTTAGAATATCCGCTAGTAGGTGATGATATTGAGTTAAACGAGAAATAATTAATTTACCGAAAAGAAGTTTGTATCTTTCATCACCCAGAAAAATACTACTGTCATTAGTGCCATGTAACTTCCTAGCACAACACCAGTAGCAAATATCTCCCTCAGTTTCCAACTATCAGGTAGTGGAGATGGTTTCACTCTATCCTTTGATATCGTCATAATGGTACCTAAATACATGGTGGTATGGTAAGGAAATGAGTTTAAACAACTTAGCGAGAAAGTAACTTGAAGATCAAGAAAATATTAACTTACCATCATTTAGTATGGCAATAATCAAAACCATGAAGGGTGCAAAATCAAACTTCCAGATCAACGCAATAAACATGAAACCGAACTACCAAAATGAAAAATAAATCAAATAAGTATATAGTTTGAATGAAGTATAAGAAAAAAAAGTTGACATATTTTTCGCATAAAACAAATTTCAACACTTACCACAATACGGATGGTGATCGACACAGCATAAATCTGTTTGACAATCAAACTTTTTGCGATTACTCAACTAAAATAAATTTAAGTAAATTCAAAATATTGAATTAGATATGCAAGGAAACTAACAGTATAATTCTTCATCCTTTGAAAAATTGCTCGGCTGGTGAGCACAGCGCTAATAATGACACTAAGACCAGGTTCAGTGAGGACAATATCAGAAGCACTTCTAGCAGCATCTGTAGCATCAGCAACAGCAATTCCGATGTCAGCTTTCTTTAACGCAGGAGCATCGTTAACACCATCTCCTGTCATTCCACATATATGCTTCTTCTCTTGCAGCCTCTTGACAATTTCGTATTTGTGCTCTACCATATCAAACAAAGATAAAAGGGACTAAAATGTAAAAACTTCAAAGTGTTGGACAATTTGAACAAAACGTGTCTGGCATGGCACTTTGGAGAAGCGTATGTTCTTCAAAAGTGGCATACCTGGAAATACTCCTGCAAATCCATCAGCCTTCTCGATCAACTCGTCAACTGGAAGAGCCGAAATAGAAGAATCTTTGTCTTGACCAAGCAAAGCAGACGATGGATACATGTTTGTTCCCATTCCAAGCCTTCTGCCAGTTTCCTTTCCAATGGCAAGCTGATCCCCTAGTGAACAACAGACACCGCAAGTGATTACAAAGGTACAGAAAACTGAGTTGTGGTGTATGCTATAACAAAATGTGGCCTAAACTCTTACCTGTAATCATCTTAACATTCACACCAAGGTTAAGCGCTCTTCTAATTGTTTCAGCACTATCATGCCTTGGAGGATCAAACAACGGTAGCAGACCGACAAATTGCCACGGTCCACCAGGACTCTCTTTCGTTCTCTCAGGTACCTCCTGTTACAGAAATCACATAATCCAAGCAACTATAAATCAATTTAATTAAATTAAGTACAAAATTAGAAATATTGATAATTGATATCGTTTTTACAGACCTGTCTTGCAACACCTAAAGACCGAAGTCCACGCTCCGCAAACTTATCGATCACTGCATGAACTTTTTTCCTGACATCTTCTTTGCAGTTGCACAGGTTTATTATCTAAAACAGGAGAAAAACATGGCCAAGTTATCTTCTATAACATCAGAAAACCGTGATAATGAAGCCGATTACCTGCTCAGGAGCTCCTTTGCTCGCTCGATGCCATTTTCCATCGGAATCAATATATGTAAGAGCAGTCCTCTTGTCTACAGGATTGAATGGAAGAAAATGCACCTCCCTGATACCAGCTCTTGCCTAGTCATTAAGAACATAAAAATTAAATTTTATCCAAACTCAATTCATATTTTTCGTATCTGTTTTCTTTTGAACCAGGACTACTGTTCTAACAAAATTTTATCCGTATCCAAAATTCAACTTATTTTTCCTTTCATTGTACTTGTTTAAAAAAGACGCAAGATTTGACATATTTACCTCTTTAGGATCAGCAAGCATTCCAACTATTGCAGCATCTATGGCATCTTGATTTTCAGTCCTAGAAGCTCTTGCTGCTAAAAGCATCACATATTCCTTCTCAATTCCCTTGGCAAACACTTCAATCAAGTTTCTATCAACACTAAGCTTATTCAGAGTGAGAGTTCCAGTTTTATCACTGCAGAGAACATCCATTCCAGCCATTTCTTCGATAGCTGTCATTCGTTTTGTAATTGCACCTTGTTGTGAAAGCCTATGAGAACCAATAGCCATGGTGACAGACAAAACAGTTGGCATTGCAATGGGAATTCCACCAATCAAAAGCACCAAAAGATTGTCGATTCCATCTCTATACTTGCGGTGTTGTATCGGATACATCACTATAAGCTCAACCAATATTCCAATAGCGATTGAACAAATGCAGAAGTTTCCAATTGCTGTAAGCACTTTCTGAAAGTGTCCAACTTGGTTAGTACTATCAACCAAATGAGCGGCTTTACCAAAAAAGGTGTGTACACCGGTAGCAATAACAACTGCTTCAATCTCACCCTTCTTAACCGTCGAACCTGAAAACACTTCGTCCGAGGAACTCTTTGTTACAGGAAGTGATTCTCCTGTTAAAGCAGACTGATCAATGCTCAAAGGATCTCCCTCGAGAAGACGCGCATCAGCTGGAACAATATCTCCTAACTTGATGCTGATTATGTCTCCTGGTACTAAAATTGCAGCATCTTGTTCACTCCATCTAGCATCTCTTAGTACCTAAAATATTTTGTCGCCCCAAAAGTTAAACAAACATATAAATAATCCTTCATTTGTAATCTTTTTTCGATCAACTGATCAATGATATGAGGTTATTTAGAAAGTTTATTCTTCGTTCATCAAGTAATATTTCTTATAATAAATGAAAGATAAATGGAGGCGCTGCTACATGGCGTAACATGGATAAGCGAACTAGTATATGACGGCGAGTTAGTGAAGAGATGTAAAACAAAACCTTGGTCTTGGGAGCTAAACCAGCCATAAGAGCGGCGGCGGCATTGCCGGCATTGTTTTCTTCAATGAAACTGATAGTGGAATTGATGACTAACAAAGCAATGATTCCAACAAAGTCTTGCCAATCAGGGGGCCTTCCACTTCCATTAGCCAAAGCAATGGCCATAATAGCAGCAGCTTCCATAACCCATGATAAAGGATTCCACATAAAACCCAAAAACTTCAAAAACTTGCTCTCTTTTTTCTCTTCCAATTTGTTTGGTCCAAAGACTTGAAGCCTGTTGGCTCCTTCCTCTGATGTCAGACCTTGTCTTGAACATTTTAGCTGCTCAAACACCTCGTCTATTGGAATTCGTTCCTACAGGAACAACAACATTAACAATGTTTCATTCCAATGCTTGTTAAATGTTGGATAACATAATGGAGAAACTATATCTTATAAGTTGCATGTAGTTCAAAGGTTTTTAAGAATACTGCATTAATTTAAGGGACTAAAATAATGTAGACTTTTTTATGATGAAATCAATGTAACTTGATGAAGGAAAGACTAACATGACTCAATTTTAAGTAATGAACATTTCAATAAAAATATTAGGCTTAAATATGCAATTCGTTCCTGTAATTTGGGTGCGTTTTAATTTTCGTCCTTGTAAAAAAAATGAAATTAAAAAACATCCCTGCAAAAAAAAATTGTTTTAAAAAAGTCCCTAGCCCCACTATTCATTGAAGTGGCATGGTTTTGGCCACGTGGCAGTTGTTAATTGTGCAACTTTTGCCACGTGGCGCTGACGTGGCATGCCACATAATTAATTTTTGTTTTTTTTCTTCAAAATTCTGAAAATTCTTTTTTTTAAATTAAAAAAATTTAAAAATCATAAAAAATTTAAAAATCTGAAGAAAAAAAATTATGGTTGGTAAAGTCATGCATTGGTAAAGTCTGATAAAAAATTATGTCAATCGGATTCGAAGTCAAATAACGTAGATTTTTTGAAATCAACTCATTTTGGTTGTGTCCCTCATATTTAATGAAAGAAAAATTCCATGTTTAGAAAAAATGAAAGAAAAACTTAAAAACTATTTGCCATGGATAAACTAAACATTATTATTTTTTTAAATAGAGTTAGTATAATTTAATAAAACTAGTAAGATTTCAAAACTAATATAAAAAAAAAAAATATATTATGTATGACCAATTCATCAATATCTAAGAGGATACATGAATCAGCTACCATAAAGGCTCGTGCGTGAAGAGTAGCAGGATAAACAAATTAAGAAGCGTGCTGTGTTTGGAGATTAAGCTATTTTTAGTCTTTACTTACATCAGCTAGTTACGGATTTCTCGCAGTACACTCAAACATTTTTTTCCCTTTGCCAAACAAGTTTTATATCACTACTTAGCTTATCCTTTTGAGTTGGATGGAGTTAAAAAATAAAATATTAGGATTATTTTTTGAATTTTATTTATATACACCCATAAATTTTACGGTGCACAAATTATATCAATGACTCCTCTCAAAAATAAATAAAGTGGTGTATATCCTACTTTAAATAGATGCTAGTATGCGGGTATGTCTTAAATGTAAATTTGGATCACGCTAACAAATGTTTTTAGAGTATTAAGATTTATTAAAAAGTTGAAAAAGAAAATAAGTGACGAAAAATTTTAAAATGTTAAGTGCATCATTTAATTTAAGATAAAATAAAAATGCACTTCTTAACAAAAATACTTGTGAGAATTTCTCTAGTTACTTTTATTTAGCAAAACAAAAAAATATATAATTAAATTGTACTTGTTCCTAGCTACCACACTCTGACTTTATGGAGTTTAAATTTTCTTTATTTCTAAAAAAAATGATAGATTCTATCCAAAAAAAAATTACTCCATAGATTCCATTTAAGAAAGATAACATAAATGAGATATCTTCGAAAAAAATTAAAACATAAACGAGATGTCCGTGGGATTTATATATTTTTTTAAGTAGATCGCAACAATATCTCATTTGTATTTATCTTTTTCTTAAATGAAATATTTCATTTTTTTTTAAAATAGAGAGTATTTTGACCCAATTTTATAGTGAGTAAAGTCTTAAATCATACACTACCAAAAAAAAAAGTCTTAAATCATAATCATAGAAAAATAATTTTAGTCAGTAGTGTTTGTTTTTGACAAAACATCTTAGTCACATTTTTCCGATATTTTATTTAACTAGTCAAATAACTATCTATTACTTATAGCTTTTGTCAAAAAAAGTTATTAGTTATAGCTAAATATTTTAATTGGATAATCAATAAAATTAGTTATTTTTGTCAAAATAAAATTATTCATTAATTGAAAAATTAGTAATTAATACATTGTTGAGAGACCACTTATAAAAAAGGATTGTAAGATTGTTTTTTAGGGGAAATTTTTATTTATTAAAAATAACACTAATGACTAATTTACAAGTAAATTTGGGTGAAATTGAACTCTATATTTTTAGGAGATAAATTCAAACTCTTTTTTCTTCTTTTTAAAGAAGAATAAAGTCAAGCTCTTATGAGTTCGCGCCTCTTGAACTTTTTTCAAGATATTTATATTCTTATAACCCTTTAAAAAAAGCAATTTTAATATTCACAAATAGTTTGACTTTAAAAGAACAATTTTAATCTTCAAGATATTTTTTTGAAACTGTTTAAAATAAGTGGTTAATGAATTGCATTCCTGTGGTTAATGAGATTTACGTTAAGAAATATGGTTAAAATTGTTCACTGTACAAAAATTCTCCTGTATATCAAAAAACCAAAAAGAAAAACATTGCTGACGGTATAAATAAGATGAACAATACAATGTCACTGTGTTAGTATCAAACTTATGTATTCTAATAACATTTTTGGGTGAGAAAATAGTAGTAAGGTAACAATTACTCTTGCTGGTTTGGAAAATAAGATAATATTCTTTTTTTAGGTTAATTGACTAAATGATATATCTAATCTATATTAAAACAAGATATATCGTTAATTCAATGAATCTAAAAAACAGTGTTTTACAAGTGTTTTACAAGAGGGAGAGAGTGGCTACTAATATTTTTCATACAAACAAAGTTGCCACGACAACAACAGCAAAATGGCCTCTTTTCAAACAAATGATCAATCAATCTACCGTAATAAAACATCAAAACTTCATAAGTTGCAACTATCTATCTATATAATGTTATTATGTTAAGAGAAACACCAAAAGAAAATAAAATTGTCGAGGGAATTCAATACTTGCGCAGTATGCTGCTGATAGAGTGATCCTACTCATGTGAATCATTTCATAACTAATGACCATTAACTTAAAAAAACATAAAAAAAATTGAATTTCAGAATAGAAAGACGGAAACAGAAAAACCTACATGAAGAAAAATGGTGAGTGGGAAAAAAATAGTATGAAAAAAATAAGATAAAGGGAAAGTAGCATAGAATACGTACAAGATCGACGCTTTCATTTTTAATCTCTTCGAGGCTGATACCTCCCATGTTTGAAGAAGGAAACGTGAAAGATAAATGAATAATATGAGAGAAATGAATGAGAAAAGAGAGTTGGGTTAAATAGAAAAGTGTTGAGTCATGGGGTTAGTGAAAAAGTACACAAGAAAATAAATGCAGCTTGATAGAGATAATATAGAAAGAAGAAGATGGAAAAAAAAGAGTAAGGTTTGAGGTTAGGCTTTTGAGTTGTGTTGTGTGATGTATATGATTTTTTGAAGTGAAACCGTGAACTACTCTACGTGTCTAACTTTTCTAGTTTAGGGTGTCTTGTCTAGTGCTTTACATTTATATTGTCTTTTGAATGAGTACGGCGATGAAACTTACACACATTAATTAAATAAAGAAAAAATATGAAGTCGGTTCGAATATGTCTATCTATAACTTATCACATGTCCAGCATTTTATAATATGAGTTATACGTAGAGAACCATATACACTTATGTATAAATGATATATTAGGGTTGTTCAAGAATTGCACCCAAAAAATTGAATTGAGATGAATGTGACTAACGATTTCGGAACTTAGTTGAATCAGCTCGATTTAATTGAGTTAATGAACAATCAATGTCGTTTCAAAAAATATATTCTTTTTTTAGCAAAAATAGCATTGGCTTAGTTCGTATATTCATACTATCTAGGAATTGAACTCAGATTCTTCTGAACAATTTGTTATTTGGTGGAGTTCATTGACCATTTAAACTCAATTACTTGATTTATACTAAATCGTTTTAGATACATATATAGATTAAATGGTTCTCTTAACCGTTTAGAAGTAAAATTTTAGATAACACTATTTTTGGAAACATTAATCTATCTTTGCTTTCCTTTCAAGAAAATACAATTTTATATTGTTTTTTTAACAAAGACGTACCCGGGGAATACCGGGTTTGATTCCCATGGGAAACAACACTTGGCCCGTGCGCATGCCTCTACGCATGAGCCGGATTAGTTGTCCACCTTTGATAGGTTGGAAAGCAATGCGAAAACAAAAAAAAAAAAAAAAACTGCACCGTTCCGTACATTAGACCGTATAATTTCTTTTTTTAAGGGAGACTGTATAATTTCTCTTTTCTAAAGTATGGGAGAACTAATGCTACTTCCCTTTTCTTACCCACTCCTACAATCATGCAAGAGTCACAACTCTTGGGTTAGGGCCAGAGCCATATCATATATACTTATATTTCCATCACATGTTTTTTTGCTTCGTTGGAAATCTTGAAGCTGTGTACGTTCCATATGATATATCTCATAGATTATTATGTAATTTTTTTCAAAATATAACTACACTTATTCTATTTTATGTAAAAGAATTTCTAACCCTCCGTTTGATTGGTTTCTGGATCCGTCTCTGTCTAAAAGCATATAGCATCAAGCATTTTAACTCCCAAAGTTAGAGATATTTAGTCTTGAATTTGTTTAGAATGAGTTCTAGTTTTATCTTCTTATTTTTGTTTTTGTTGTTCTCTCTTTTTATCAGTGTATAAATTTATTTTTGTTCCACGTAAAATAAATTTTCTTTTTGTTGGCTTAAAAAAAAAGTCAACATGTCATCAAATATCTAGATTCAGTACGAAACATCTATTCTTTTCTGTTATTACTGTATGATGACACAAATTTGGCTTCTTGCCTACTAGGATATATGTTTGGGTATTTTCCATGTTCTAGCGTTTGAATTGCACGCTATAGGTACAACATGTGATGATCAATGATTAATGTCATGAAATTTATATATCCATCAACAGATAGCTTTCTGGTATGTTACCTTATTTTTAGGTTAATGGTAAGAATCATTTAATAAATTAGTTATTTGATTTTGTTTAATATTGTAAAATCAATTGATTTAATTTTTATTGAAAAAAATAATAGTTTTTCTTTTTAGAGGATTTTGTTTGAAGGTTTTTTTGTTGTTGAAAGGATTGAAACAATATTAGTTAATAATTTTAATTTCAAAAATAGTAGAATTTGAGCCTATTTTATCAAATGAAATTTTATATTTTTGAAGGTTCGGGACTAAATTTTATAGTAGAATTTGAGCCTATTGGATAGATCATGATGGTGTTTACAGTTAGAAATGAATAGTATAGAAGTTTGGAAAAGTATGGTTGAAAATGAATGTACAAATGAAGGTTTGAATTGTATCGGTCGCTCTAAAAAAATAACACCATAAAATTATTTTCAATGTTGGTTGATGTTGACTGCATCTGAAATCATTACACATTGATTCAAAGAGCTTTTTTTTTTATTGCACCGTGAGGACAAAGTTACTACTTTGTGTAGTTTCCATAGATATAACTTATGTAACAAGTTATCGATGTAGTTAGTTTTGATCTTAGTGCTCTAGTATTGCTACTCCACCATAGTTAGTATGTGATGTTCTACGAGTATAAATGTGTAATGAACACTCTAATTGAATCAATAAAGATCATTTTTCTCATTTAATTAATTGTTAGTTTCATAGTATTTTGAAAGAGCTTCGAAATCACTATTCATATTTGAGATTTTTCCACACCTTATATTATTAAAATGCATTGAGGTTTTTTCTTATTTGAAAGAAAAATGCATTGAGGTTGTTATCGTAAAAATTCCTTTTTTTATATAAACAAATTTATTGGATAATAACCTCAATTGAAGAACATAATAATCTCAATTGAAGACACTAAGGATTAGATCACCAATCAAAGAATTTATAACTTTCTTCCCTTAGCACAAACATCCTTGAAATACAATAACATTTTGAAGTATACCATATATTAACAAATTAACACATGAATGATTTATTTAATGTTTTAGAAGCTTATATAAAATATTTAATTATTATACGACAATAGTAGAGGCCTTTAAATTAATCAATTCTCAAAGATGTATAAATCTTCTTATATTATTACTTTTAGAATTCTTTTTTTCATCTAGTGAGCAGCTTACCCGTGTTAGCACTCAAGTTCTTGAAAGTAAAGTTAGATTTGTCACAAAAAGTGATTAAGACTTTCTTCTATATATCATAAAAGCCCAAAAAGAAATTTAGGGGTGGTGAAGTTCGTGAGTAGTCACAAGAAGGAATAGCACAAGACACGAGACAAATAACACTTGTGACAAAGTGAAAGAAAGAAAAAAAACATTTTTTTTGAAAGAAAAAAAACATTTGATAGTATTGTATTGTATGATGAAAATTTAACCTTTCATGAACCATAAATAATGTATATGATTCATAGATTATAGATATTTCAAAAATGAAAGGATGCAGTCTCGTGGACATGAGTTAATTAAGACCCATGTGATCGGGATAACACAGTTAGTACTATTTAGAATTACATATAACAAGTCCTCCACCATTAAAATGTGGACCATTTTTGCATATGAAAATGTTTCCTTTTATATGTTACAAGAATCTATATCTTAGGCATGTTGGTTTAGTGGTATTGGTGTTTGAGAGATTCATAGTTTTGTGACAATCCACAAAAACCCACTACGGCCTAAAAATGCCACTCAAGATATTATAAAAAATAAGGTGATGATTTGGCATGTACTATTTCACTTGGTCTTTTGCCCTTTCTTAGTGGGATATGATGGTGAAGAAATATATAGTACTGTACAGATGAAATTTTGTTGCATGCATATGCATGTGATCACAATAAGTGAAAGGGAACTTGTAAACATAACACTTGTAGAAATATCCACTAAGCAAATCTACAATGGTTGTCTGTTTTTTTTTTTTTTGAGAGATACAATGGTTGTCTGTTATTAGTTTAAAGATACTAATAAACTATAAAGCACAGTTAGTGCGTCAATGAATCATATATTTGAATCATATGGCACCAATTTGCCAAACAGAAAAATATTATGGAAAAACATTTATACTTCATTTATTTTTTTAATTTTTTTAAATCATATTCGAGACTTGTGAGACACAAAATGTGAATATCCCTTCCAACGACATTTGAACCTTTTCAGATTTTTCTTTTCTCATGGATTTTCTGTAAATGGATCCCATAACAAAATGTGAATATCTCTCCCTTTCTTTTTTACAAACTACAAAACTTCATCCTCTTTATATTTGAATGGTCTAGGTCTTTCACATTATTTCCTCGTATTTTTCTAATCATTTTTCTTATGTCTAAAAGTACACTTGATTAGTTTTAGAAGGATGCCGTTTTTAAAAATCATAAAGAAATTAAAAACCCTCTCATATTTTTTATTTATAAAGGAAAACTGAAAGTGGACCATAATTAGCAAAGTATTCCAAATTATCTCATAGATGTGACTACTACCTTTGAGATTGTTATGCGTGTTTTAAGAGACTCTAAAGAGGTAAAAATGTCCTCGATTGATCTTTTTTTAGGCTTAGGTTATATCGATGGTGCTCGATTGGAAATGGAACATCACAACTCCTAGTGTTGGTTACATGATAATTGATAAATCTTCTTTGGAGTTGTTGTTTATGAACTTTGGAAAAATAGAAATAGTCATTTGTTTAATAGGACGTCTTTGATTGGTGATCAACTTATTTGTAATGAACCATGGTAAGGAACCAAGTCAATCTCATCACATTCATATGGGTTCTTAGTCTTAGCCCTTGAGACACAACATATAGATTTCTTGGATTCCTCCACCACACGATCATTATAAGGTTAACGTTGATATGTGTCATCAGGGATTTCTACTTGGGGATGTTTGATTTGAGACTAATGATAAGTTCATTTGTGGTTTCTACAATAGAATCGATTCCTGCTCTGCTGTGTCGGAATAACTCTAAACTATTCACATTGAAATATAAACGACAAATCAGTCTGATATCATATACATTATTTTTGAGATGGATTCTCCGGTCATGGTTAATATGGTCAATTCCAGTCTGTCATGTGCATTGTGTGATTAATCAACGTGTTGACCTACTATCAAATCTCGAGCACTCTTCTTGACATTTTTATTGTATTTTCTTTGATATTTTTCCTCTTAGTTTGAAACTTTTTTTTAGACAGACGAAATGACAATAAACATTTGAGAACTCACACACATAAGAGTAAAGAAGCCAGGTTTGAAACCCTCCAATTCAGGTACTGGTGGATATATTTTTCACTTGATATATGGTATATGGACTCTTATTTTAAAACTTCTCCTAGTTCGTAACTCCAATTCAGGTACTTGTGAGCAATCTAAGGTGTCTAAAAAAGTTGGAAAAAAATGAAGGCCCAAGAAGAAGATGAATCGGGTCGAAGAAACGAACCGGTCCACAACGCATATGACCTTACGCAAGCGCTGATTGCAAAACCTTCCTTCGTTCAATCTTCACCGTTTCGCCGACAAACAAACAAAAATAATTCATTTCTTTTTCCCTTAACCAAACTATATATAATCCCTAATTCTCTTCATTTTCATTTTCATTTTCGCTTCTCTCAACTAAGCAATCAAAAAAACAATGTCAGGATTAACGTGCAATTCTTGCAACACAGAATTCACACATGACGCTGATCAAAAGCTTCATTACAAATCTGAATGGCATCGCTACAATCTCAAACGCAAGGTTCTTTTCTTTTCTTTCTTTTTTTTTTGGATAATTTATTTATAAGTTGGATATGGCTTTTAATCACAAAATTAATATGTTTTTTTTTTGTTATTTTACGCTCTAGTCTTTGAAATTAGGTTAAAGTGTGAATGTTGTTGATTTCTGTTTCAAGATTTTTCTATTGTTATGAGTTTTTTGATGGGAGCGTAAATTTGTTATCGATTAGGGTTTGATTATATATAGGGCATGTTTGGATAAACACCTTATTTTTAGCCTATAGCACTAGCACTTATCATGATAAGAGCTTATCTATAAGCTATTTTTATAGCAAAAGATAAATAACCTTGTATTGTTTTTGTATATGTTATAAGTTGTTTTTATTAGTTCTATTGGAGAACTTATGAAAATAAGTTGAAGAAGCTTATGATAATTGCCATAAGCTCAGGGCCTGTTTAGATTGACTTATTTACTGACATAAGCGTTTCGAAAAACTTATGACATGTTCATTAGCTGTTTTCAGGTTATTTTCATAAATTCTCCAAGATAGGTTATGAAAACAGTTTATAGCGTATGCAAAAACAATTTAACTTTATTGTGTTTTTTGTTATCGAAATAGCGTACGTTATAAGCTGCAAATTAAGTTGTTTATCCAAACAGGGCCATAGTGTGGTGGGAGGTTACCAGGTTCTATGTTGATATGGTGGGAGGTGTTGCCTGTAGAGGGAAAATTTTGGTAGGATTAGGGCCCGTTTTGATTGGCTTATTTGAGCTTATCTATCGGCATAAGTTTGTGTTACTGTTTGGTAGAACTCTTGGAAACAGCTTATAAAAACAACTTATAACCTATACAAAAACAATTGAGCGTTATTTATCTTGTTTTAAAAATAGCTTATGCAAGCTTATATGTAAGTGCTTATCTTGATAAGCGCTTGTGCTATAAGCTACAATTAAGCTGTTTATCCCAGCAGGCCCTTAGTTTTGTAGTTGTGAAGGAGGATTTGGTAACTAATGAATGTCTTGCTTGAACTTGTTTTATATCCTGAAAATATAGAGGGCGGTGTTAATTTTTTGCTTCACTTTTGAAAAATAAATAGGTGGCTGGGGTTCCTGGAGTGACAGAAGCATTGTTTCTAGCTAGACAAGCTGCACTTGCTCAAGAGAGGGATAAATCTAATGAAAGCCCTATGCTCTATAGTTGTGGCCTATGTGGCAAGGGATACAAAAGTGAAAAGGCTCATGCCGAGCATCTTAAGTCAAGAACTCATATGATGCGGGCTTCTGAAGGAGATAGCCAGTCAGACGGGAAGGCTATAATTAAGCCACTTCCACAACGCGTTGCGAATAAGCCTCCTCCTAAAAGAGTGGCTGATAACTCTGCAGAAGATGATGACAGTGAAGATGAATGGGTGGAGGTTGATTCTGATGATGATCTGGTTGATGATGCTGCAAAGTCCTTGACAGATATGAACATGGACGAGAATGCTGAAAATGATGACATGGATGAGGATGATGATGATGGTGTGGACTTAGATCCAACCTGTTGTTTTATGTGTGATCATAAGCACAAAACAATAGAAAACTGCATGGTTCATATGCACAAGCATCATGGATTCTTCATTCCAGATGTTGAGTATTTGAAAGATCCAAAAGGACTCCTCACTTATCTGGGACTGAAGGTATAATTCTGGACCCTCTCCCATAAAAAGAATATGTTTGGTTTGGTCTGAAAAAATACTAATATCTTTCCAATTTGTAGGTCAAAAGAGACTACTTGTGTCTGTACTGCAACGATCGGTGTCATCCTTTCAGCAGCTTGGAAGCAGTCAGGAAACACATGGTAGCGAAAAATCACTGCAAGGTGCATTATGGTGATGATGACGATGAGGAGGAAGTAGAGTTGGAAGAATTCTATGATTATACCAGCAGGTTTGTTTGGTTCATTTTATATCATTCAAATTTTCCTTTTAAAACTATCCCTATAGGATTTGCAAGGCCTATTGATACATCAGATACAAAATATTCGTATTACTAATATTCTTTTTATCAGTTATGTTGATGAGCAAGGGAAGCAGCTAGTTGTATCCGGTGATGCTGATAATAATATAGAACTTAGTGATGGGTCTGAGCTCGTAATCACTAAGGTGTCTGGTGACAAAAAATCAACTAGAACTCTAGGTTCCCGTGAATACTTGCGTTATTATCGTCAGAAACCACGTCCATCACCAGCGAATAACATTGCCATTACTGCGGAATTGGCTGCAAGGTTTGTCATTTTAAAACCCGTACACTATTTTACTGTTTAATTCTGTGCTGAAACGTGTAGATGCTGAAACGTGTAGAGTACCACTTTAGCAAATCATTCTCACCTGGTAATATGGATGGATATCTTAATTTTTCAGGTACAGGAGCATGGGTTTGGCCACTGTCCAATCAAGGCAGCAAATTGTGAGAATGAAAGTGTTGAAGCAGATGAACAGATCAGGTGTGGAGCATATGCGTAGCAAGATGGGGATGAAGAGTAATGTAATCCGGAACCTGCCAAACAACGTCACATATTAGTCCTCATCCTCTATTTATCGTGCTTGCTCGCTGTTTACATTTCAAGGGGTGCTATGTAATGTTTTTAAGCTACAAGCTTTATTTTCTTTAGTTGTTTTACTTTTCTGTCATAAGCATCCAAAAGGTACCGTTTGTGCTCAATGGAATGACATGGTATATTCCCACTGAGAGGTATTTGGATCGGTTACTTGTTTCTTTGTTTTTTATTGTGGTATCAACAGCATCGGGATGATATAACGTATTTGGTTGATGCAATTTTGCGTTGATATGTTTATCATATACTATAATTACACTGGAAAACATATACAAGTTATCTTATGATACTACGTTTTTGGTTGATGCAACTGTGGGTAGATATAATTACCATAAAATTACACTGGCAAACATATACCGTGATAATGATGGCATCAAGTGGAAAGTATTTAGTCGTTTTGTCCAATATCTTAACTTTTAAATGTTATAGTTGGTATACTTCATAAATCTATTAGTCTGCGAGTATTGTATTTCCCTTATCTGAGGATGGTTAAGAATTGTGGTAAAGTAAAGATTACATAATTTAGCCTTTTTCTCTTGATTATATATACTTGAAAGATTCAGATACAAGTGATGAAAAGTCAGAGCAGAAAATAAACATTTTAGTGATCAATTACTATGAGTCCATTTTCAACTTGGTGTATGAAATACTATCATGAAGGGAGCTTAATTATGTAACAAATGCTTACTGTCAACGGGAATGCAGTAAGGAAACAATTAATAATGCAAGTATATACGATAAATGTGCCTTTTATGATTGATATGTCAATGGAATTTTGAAGCATATGTGCTTGAGACTTGTGTTGTAATTCTCTTGTGAACTCAACTTTGAAACCAAATCCATAGTTACTAAACAATGCTAAACCATAACATGACAAAAAAGAATTAGAGTCTGAACTAGAGCTTGTTGACATCAGATTAATTTATGCAGTCAAGCATAATTGAAATTAACTATAATAAGAAATAAAAGTATAAATCATTTGCAATTTCATTAACGAGATGTCCAACAAAAAAATTGTCGAAATTGTTGTGTGATAAATATACATTGTTATTTGTTGACTAGATGTAACTTTCACTGAATTCACTACAAATCCTCTGACAGCAATAATAAATCTTCTCCTCCACAAATCAATGGTTCTGGTTGTGGAATAATATCACATTAGCTCTTTCGACTCATTCATCCAAATACATGTGCAAATTATTTTAAGAGACCCTATAATAAGTTAAAAATACATAATATTTTGTTTAGAGATTACATTTTTTTAATGATGTTTATAGATTACATAAATGTTATTAAAAAAAAATTACATAAGAGAGAAAAAAATGTATTTTTCCAAGAGACTTGTTTTCACACCAATGAACCTAAAACATTGCAGGAAACATTGCAGAAAATGGAATATATGTTTTATACAAGTTTATTATTATTTATTTTTGTTGAGGGAAATATTTATTTTAGTATTTGAAGGGTTAAATATATTTTTTATCCCTATAAACACACCAATTTTTCATTTTAGTCTCTCAAAAAATTTCTTCGACTTTTAGTTTACAAAAGTTTTTCATCTTCACTTTTGGTCCATTCTTTTAAGTAAACTCATATGTAAAATTTATATTTTTGAATAAAATTTTGTAGAAAAATTTATAACATTATAAAAATCTCTCCAAAAAAAAAAATTAATTAAATATGAACTTTTTATATTTTCAGCGGTTAAAAATCATATTTAATTCATATTTCGTTAAAAAATTCTAAAGTTATTTTTACATGTTCTAAACGCATAAAATAAAACCCTCGTTAGAACAAACGAAAGTCGCAGCAGGTCCGTGCGTGAAAGAAGAGATGGCAGAGAGAAGCAAAGAGCTACTTGAATTAGAGCGCAAAGGAACACCCCTTTCTTCATTAGGTATCTCCTCTATCTTCTTTCTCCAGTCCCTTTTTTTTTCGTTTTGATTTTTGCTGAATTTTGTTTTATGTTTGCAGAAACCACTCTTCTTGTTTGTGATAAATATAGCAAAAATGAATCAACCAAGAGACTCCCCACTTCCCCACTTCCTCCTAGCCAGTGTACTACTTCTACTAATTCATTCATTCCATTTCTTTATTATTCTATTCTGTGTTCATATTTAATTGTGATGAATTAATTGATTCTTGTACTGTACTCATACTCATACTCATACTCGGATCTATGAAACTTACCCTTCAAATTATGTCCTCTGTTAGTGTAAGAGACGCTTTATAGTAATTAAGTTAAACCTCTGCAGCCTTGGATTTGGATCTCAATCTGAGCCATTTATTTCTTGCCATTTGAACTTTATCTGCTCTTCAATTTATTTGTGGTCTGTATCATGTAATGTCATGGTGCTTTCCGCACCTTGTCTCACGTGCATGCAACTTACCATCAAACTATGCCCCCTGCTACTGTATGAGGCCGACCACAGTGCTTTATTGTTGATTTATCATTAAGTTAACCTCTGCCGCCTTAAATTTTGATCTTGATCGGAACCATTTCTACCCTGCCATGGAGTCCTCAAAAAGGTTCTTTGAGTTTTATGCGGTCTTCAACTTATTCCTGATTTGTAGTGTGACTAACGTAATTCTGAGTTGGCTGTATGTTAGAGACTATTCGTATAAGCAAATTAGTTTAAACTGTGAAATCGAAGTTCAAGATTGTGTATGATATTGATGATCCATTATATACTTGAACCCTTGACTTGTATATGATGAGTTTTGTTGTGTTTTCTCCACACTCTCACATGCATTTTTGTCTTTGTTTTACAATTATAGATGTATATGATTGTTGAACTTTGTAAATTATGGGTAAAGAGAAACAACAGCACAAATGTAATCGATGAAAATGAGATAATGTTACCTTTTTTCCCCAAGATTTCACTGTACTGGGTGTATAACTATCAGATTATATTGTAGTGACATGAAATTAAGTAATCATCATTTGAATATAGCAAATTCTGTAAAGACAGTTAAAAATATGAACAACAATGTTTTTACATTGACCTGAGAATACTTTGTTCATTGATGCAGTATTAGGGAAGGTTAAAGACTTCTTAGGAGTGATGTCAGAAGCAAATAAGCAGCTGGAACATGATGCAAAGGTTAAAACTTGATTTCTCATTGAAGATATAATTTTTACTACATTCTCTATTTTCTTATATCTCCAATTCAAAAAAAATATAGGAACATCCAGAGAAATATGATATTGAAGGGCTAACTGGAAATGAATCTGAAGTTATTGAAATGGTCAGTCAATGTTTTATCTTTCTTTGTATATCAATAATCCTTCTACTTGTGTGTTTATGTCATATTACTTGCTTGCAAATAGTGGAATATTAAATTATTTATTTTTTCGATTTCGTCTAATGGCAGGATTTGATGCTTGGTGTTGCTGATCTTCATACACCTGAGGCTGTGGCTGCTGCAGAGTCAGCTATTTCCAATTCTCAGCCTGTGATTTCTTTGGCTGCTGATGATAGTGAAACAGATTCAGAAGAAGAAAGTAGCGCTGATGATGATGGTGGTGAAATCGACAGCATTCTTGATGACTGTGATAATGGAAACGATGGTAATAAGCCTCTGTCCATTGATCAAAAACCTACTTCTGGTAAAGATAATAATATCCCTGAAAAACAGAAGGGAAATCGTCGTTCCAAAAAACGTCCAGCGATAGTTGAGCTACCATGAAGCCAAAATGGTAATGAGTTAGATTAGATTCCTGTTTTGTATGAAATCATTGTGGTAATCAATATACTGAGATGTATGCAACCAGAATCACAACATTTATACATTTGGAGTTCGAATTTACTATGACTATAACTACGTTGCGAATATAAATTAAGATAATATACTGGAAATTTTCAAATCTGCTAATATATGTATGACATCTATGTTGGAAGCACTTGGTGAAGTAACAAGCCTCCCTAATTGGTCTGTGGTGGAGTTCATTATGAATCCTTCTGCTTGTGAAGTTTTCATTCTGTCCATTTTGTATCAATGTTTGGGACTAGCTCACATTCACATAATTTCCATTTTCATTTTTTAACCATAATTTAAAGTGGGTTCCATAAGTCCATAACATTACAAGTTGTCCCTTTTTGTTGTACCAAAAAAAAAATTTCCAAGTCTGCAAGTGCAAGTAGTTCATTATTATTGAAAATATCAGTGTCAATTTTTCACTTGTACAATTTCTAGTGGATTATTTAGTGGTTAATTATCTATTTCTAAACCTTCTAAAATGCTTATTAGACGATCCAGTTTTCTCTTTAACAAACTTCACTATTGGAGCTCTATTATTATAACACCAAAACTAATGACACCTGATATGGGTGAGAAATGTCATGCTTTGAAAATATATCAGCTACTTGTCAATAATTGAAAGCTCAGTTAGATTAAATAATTATCATTTTTCTTGACAATAATTCAGTTTTTACAAGATTTTTAGTTAAGGATATTGATTAGGAGCTAATCACCCGTGGTGTTTAATAACCAAATATGATCTTTCTTAACAATCAAGTTAGTTATGGTTAGGTAACCCATTGGTCACCATGTGTTTAATTTTTCTTCTAATCTTAAGAACTATATTTAAACCTTTCTTTTAATCAATTTAAGTTTGAATTTATCTTTAATCAACAAAGATTTGATTTTTCTTGTAACCTAATACACTATAGTAACTAGTAAGACATTTTTTAATAACAAAGTTAACTATAATACTCGGTGTTTATGTAGTTATACAATACATATTTGAAGATTTATATCAAACCTCTCTTGAAAGAGATTCTTAACCTACTTCAGTTGACTAATTGGAATGCCTCTGTCATTCAATGTTTTGTTGCTGAGGTTATGCTAGCTCACAAGTCACAAAGAGCATGGTGCTCCTTTCACTCTTGTTTTACTTAGTTATACTTGTCCTTCTCCAAACATATTCTTTCAAGGAATGATTGCATTGGACTTCCTTTCCATTGCTGACTTCGTTAGTAAAGTGCTTCTTTTCATAAAAGAAATTGTTGTTCAAATGTCCACTTTTTTACTGATTATATAATTTGAAGATTTTTTTCCTAACCCTCTAAGTCAGTAAAATTTGACTATAAATTGTTTCGTCTGAGAATCAAACCTAGTACTGCTAAAATAGTACAATCTTACATAATAAAACTCGACAATTTCTTGAGTCCAACCACTTGATTATGATAATTTTAAGATTAATGCTATACATCATATGCTAATTTAGTAGAAAAGTAAGACTTGCAAGTGTGCATTATTCTGTATAAAATTTTGATTCCATTTTTTTGAGACAGACTTCAAAAACTTAAGTCTAGTGGAATATCTCTATATTTTTGTACATTCAATGCATTTAGTATTTCACAAAACATTGAAGAAACTCAGTATTTTAATACATACTTCAAAAACTTCACAAATGGATTGAAATTTGATTCTCTTGATGATGTTCAAAATTTGTAAAAGAAAAGGGAGTTTATTCTCTCACCTCCAAGTTACTTCAAAATACTTTCATAAAAATAACAGTTGCTTTTCCGTCTAAAATTAAACATACAAACACGTGTTGGTCAAGTAAAAGGTTGCAAGATTCAGACTTGTTCAAGTAAGTCAAATTTATGCCTCTGTGCTCTAGGGTTGGTCAATAATAGTTAACCAACTTGTAATGAAGATATATATCAATACAATCACATGAAAAAGAAGGAAGAGATGTCCCAACTTTGAAAACTAATTGTAAGACACTTTTTGTTTCAAACATAAGAAAATAAGCACACAACAAAGAACCGCATTGAAAAAAATTGATTACATGGCAATTTTAAGTGACCCATTTGATACTCCATTTTTTAAATGGAAACCTCTATTTATAAGAGATGGTTACAAATAAAAGATTGTTGAAACCTAATTTTTAAATTATTTTTAAAAATTGCTCTCATCAATCTCATTAATGGAACTCTCAAATTTATTTATTTTTGACAAATGAAGAGGATCTTCACTCACTTTATAAAAGGAGCGATTGAGTGCCAAATTATCAAAACCTTTTGAACTGATATACTCACTTCTATAAGCCTAAATATAAGACAATTCTGCAATTGGGACTGCAAAAATTCCAATTAGTATCAGTGTCCAATATGTAAGAATCATATTGGAACATGCACTAGACCTATTTTACAGAGGTGAGAATCATGTAAATTTTCACATATGAAACATACCAACATGCATTAGACCTATTTTAACAAACCACAATCAGTTAATAATATGTACGAGAAATTTAAGATTCTAAAATAGTCATTATTGCAAAGTATGCAGCGCAATGCTGGTGGCGAAATCACTTTGGTTGCCCATGAGTAAATAAAAGGGCAACTAATTGCTAGCATACTTTCTTCACTTAGATTTGATAAGTGAATGTGATTTTTAAAACTAAACAAATAAAAGAAAAGGAGTATGTAACCAAATGGAAATGTCTAGTTCATAAAATCTTCCAATCAACACATTTCATTGGAAGTGCAACAGTTGATCAACATGTAACTTTTGCATGGATGAGTTGTCAAGGTGTGTTTTACTTGTCCATTCCTCATTCTGCTCTTCTTTGATCATGTTGCCTCCAAACCTAGATAATGAAACCTAGACAATGATTCATAGGTAAATTTAAAGGTAATGGTTAATGGAATAACTAGTCCACAGCACCAAAATCAAGTATTAGCATTTACCATAACACTAAGACCTTTGTACAGGAGTTGTGTTATTTTGACACACTATTTCGACATCAAATTGGATGATTAACGCAGTTAAAGTACGTGGTTAACAGATGGTTAATAAAAATAACAAGGTGTCGCAACTCATTAATCAGCTTTCAAACGCATTTAACCACGACTCTGAACGTCATTAACCAAAATTATTAGCAAGTGCATATTTGAACAGAGTCATAGTTAAGTAATATCATGTATATTTGAACACAAATTGCATGATTAGTGAATATATGTATATTTGATCACTTAAACATTGTGGTTTACAACATTCAAAGTCATGGCTAATTGTGTCAATTTGATGGTTAATGAGTTGCGTCACTTTGTTGTATTCATTAACCATCAATTGAACATGATTAACCACATATTTGAATTTTGCTAACCATCCAAATTGAGTCGAACTTTGATGTCAATTTTATGAGTGAAAATATCATTCCTCTTTGTACAATAACAAAAAAAAAAAGCAATTAGGTAGACAACACATACCTAAATGTCTTGAAAACGGGACTGACGTCTCCGTGATCTGTGAATATAATTATCAAAATAATAAATCAATCATATCAAACATATCATCTCAAAATCTATGAATGCCCTAGGCATCTATATCTTCTCTATTCTATTATCTTTATGCCCGTTTTATTTTTTTTCAATAATCACAATCAAATGTGAAGTAAATATCAAGATATTAATATATAATAATAACTAGCAAATAAACATCTAAAGTCTTGTAGAAACATTGACAATCAGCTTAGGATTTGTTGGGGGATAGCTTCAGAAAGAAAAAAAAAGCAGCTTTACTGGTTCTAAAACTCTTATCATGGTATCAATAGAAACAATGAAAATGTTTTGCATAAGAATTCTTAAACCTATAAATTGTCAGACCTTAACAGCTCAAAAAGTAATGTCGTGCGAGGTAAAAACATATAGTATTACAATACAGGAAGAGTAAATGAAGAAGAAATGGTCTATGCACCTGCGATAGTTACTGTTACGCCTTGAGGAACCACTTGTGTTAACAACCTCGAACTCAATCTCGTCTACTAAAACATCACCATAATCCCCAGATGCTATAGAACCTTCATCAGAATTTGAAGTGTCATAACTTAAACGACGATTAGCCCTTTGTGCATCACTGTTTCTAGTCCTTCTTCTATTTCTAGAACTTCTGAAGTTGTCGAAGACCTGATACAGAATACAAGAGGTCCACCAGTTTCCGTCATCTCCAGGGAAGTCATCATACTCATCTCTTCCATCATCGTCCCCATACTCAATCACATAATCTCCCAAAACCATACCCCGCGGGATTTCCGAATGGATAGTGCTCAAAACATCTATGATCTCAGAGGATTGTTGAAAATTCTCCCAATCGAGCACTCTAGCGGGATCAATTTTTGATGGACATGCATGAGGGTGTTCAATTTGAGCATGATTTTGTAGCTCCATGTAACTTCCCATGAATTTACATTTCACCTCATCACAACAACGCTTCTTGTCATCAAGATGTGTGCGAGCTTTATCCACAACAATCCAGCCAGATACTTGGCCTCTACACAAAGGGCAAGTTAGATTGGATTGACCATCTTCATGTACCACAGGCTCATTAATTTCAACAGACGTTGCATCAGACACTGAAGAGGATGGCACGCCACAGGCAACTTTAAAACGATCCAAACAATTTGAGTGCGATTGATTTGTGTCACAGACTAAAGCACGACACCCTTTATCATAAGATGAACACTTAAGGAGCACACAATTATGAGGAATATCCAAGCATATTGGACAAACAACATCATCCCAAACGATATTCAATTGAATATCGTCCATGTTGTTTACACTAGTTGAACTATTACTATCACAAGACATGAAACTCTTAAGAGGTCCCTTATAGCAAACTCGTATATGTACCTCAAGTCAGCGGCATGATCCTTATTATCCAAACATCAGAATGTCAATGAAAACTTGCAAATGAGTAAATCAAACTTTGTACTGTGTTTCGGAAAACCTGAAAGAATAAGAAATAAAAAACAAAATTAGTACTTAAGAATTTAAATAACTCGTAACATATAGATTCAACTATAGGCAACACATAAAAACCATTTAGAATGTTACTTCCATCCATCAAGACTTCATTTTCAGAAAAACATTATAGTCTCTTTATGGACTGAGGACTATAAATTACAAAACAAATTATATTGAGTAAAGACCCAATTTGGTCTCTCACAATTTTCTCAAGGCCCAATTTACTGCCCGAAAAAAAATAATGGCCAAATTAGTCCCTGGTATTTTCAAACTAAGGGCAAATTTGTCCCTCTGATATAATGAGCAGGGGACTAAATTGCCATCCAAAAAAAATGACAGGGACTAATTTGGATATTATTTTTTGCCAGGGACCAAATTGGGTATTTACTCAAATTCTATCTGATAAGATAGATGAATTTTCTTGTTCCTCAATGAGATTACTATGATACACATAGAATTCAAAGTTAACAAAGGTCAACAACAGCCCTAATACCAATCGATTAACTAATAAATTGATACACAAACATGAACATAAGGTAACATAATAGCATCTAAGACATCTCATTAGTTAAATTTTACAATCAAACACTTTTTTTCATTGAGATTCTATAATGAAAATATCACCCAAACATGAAATTTTATGAAAAAATTATGACAAGAAAAATACCTATCTACATCTAATTTAACACAAAACACACAATCACAATTAGGCAAAATAATCACATATTAACACTAAACCACCTAGTTCATTGATCATAAAATGAGTAATTCAAATTAAACAACAATCCATCAATAAAAAAAATGAATTCACAACACAAGAACAACCCTTCCTCCAACATCCAAATTTCCCCCTAAAAAAAGAACCTAATTTTCAGTACTGCATAAAAATGATCAAAGTTGACCAATCCAAAATAAATACTATTCTCCTCAAAAATCAAATAAAAACACCTAGCACATAAATTGAGCCTGACCCAGATAATAAAATCTAAAACCCAGTTAAGAAAAACAAAAAAGAAACAAACTTTGAGACAAAAAATGAATAACTACATTAAAAAAAAAAAAAAAAAAAAAAAAAGAGTACAAGTACAAGTGAAGATCACAAACCTTAAACACAAGATTTGATAAGTGAAGAGATAAACATAAACCTCGTACCTATGGATTGATGTTTGGGTGAAAATGGATTATGAGGATCAGTGAAAGTGGGTGGTTCTCTCTCTCTTCTTTCCTTTTGCACTTTGCAAATGCAATTTCTTTTTCTACTATTTTTATTAATTAGAAATTAGAAAAATGAAATGAAAAAATATATATAATGGGATTAAGACATTAATACCCTTTTGTGTCCTTTTGTGTGACTTTTTTGTGAGAAAAGTTTATTCAACGGTTTCACGGGATAATTGTGGTCAATTACGTGATACTCTTATTTTCAATTTGTTTTTAGTGGTAATTAAAAATTTAAACTGAGGGGATGATGCTTCGGTTGAGAAGGTAAGATCTTCGAGTTTATTATTGAACATTTATATTCTTTTAAAAATATAAAGATGCTCGAACTCGTGATTTTTGGATTGGTTTAAAGCATGTCTTTTAAAATTAAGATCAAGCCCTTTGAGTTACTTTGATTTACAATTTTGAATCTTATTCTAATTGAGAAAATTATGTGTAATAAATAATAAATGAGTATTAATTTTGGTGTGAATGGGTGTCCAAATACTAATTTTTCAAGCAAGTAGAATTGTAATAGAATGTCGATCCTATTTATCTAATTTAAGATATTAGTTTATATAGTTGTGTACATAGCAAAATAAATTCACACAAAAAATGATGCTCATATTTTCAACCGATCAATCTAGTAAAAGAAATGCTCCACTAAACTAGTACTAGAATTTGTAAATAATACATTTCTAAATTACTGTCAATTTTTATTTTTGATGTGGTATTAATTTTTTTTAAAAATTATACTCTTTAATTAATAATATTTTTTGAAGCAGTCTAATTAATAATATTTCTTGACTAAAAAATTAAATATATTTTAATATTTTTAATCTAATATCTCTCTCTTGTATTTTTTTTAAGATCTCTCTTGTATTTATAATAATGTTAAATACGTCAATTTTTAATAAAAATATTATTTTAATTTCACTTTTTCATTTGTATATTTTTTCATTTATGTGAAATGATCACATATATTGATTATTATGGTATGGTTGAATAATAAATAAAATCAAAATTAAATGTAAATAAATAAATAAAAACATAATTTTTTTCATTGAAAATGACAGGTAAAAGAAGTCAAGGGTATCTTCCCAGAGAAAAAAAAACCAAGGATCATGTTTTTTAATAATAAAGTAATTATCTTTGCACCTAAATACAGGTTCTTGACAATATTAATTTTATGTATAAGTTTTCTTGAATTCCTTTGAAAAAACTTACATTTTTATGCTACATCAATTATTATATTTTATATTTTCTATGCAACAATAAAAAAAAATTAATTCTCTCTAAGTAATAAACTAGAAAATAAATAAATTAGCAACAAATTTAATAATATTTTTATAAAAATATTACTACTACAAATTTCTTAAATTTATTAATAAAAACAATTTTTACAGTAATTTTTTACAATAATTTTATTAGATGTGTGCTCTAAATGAAATTCTAAGAAATAGGACCATGGACATGTCTTCTAAGAGGTCACTTAATTGAGAAGAAGAATTAAAGAATTAGAACCATGGTCAATTTTATTTTTTTTTATAGTTGAATCTATTTAAGACAATTCTGTCTTACGAAAGTTTTTTTAAGACAAATATTGTATTGTATTATAAATGAATGAAAATTAAGTTATTTGATGAATTAAAGAAAGTTTAGCATGTGAATCAAAATGTCTCTTTATTGAGGAAGCGTGAATCAAAAAGTTATGAATCGATTAATTTCGAATAAAAATAGAGCCACTCTCTTTAACAATAAAAAAAAGGTGTTACGTTCTATCTCGATTATATAAGAAAAAATAATACTGTTATAAAATTTAGAACCAGTTTGTTACGGATTAAAATAAAAATGATTTTGATATAAAATAATTTAGAGATTATATTTTAGAGATTTTACGAAAAATCAGAATCTATTTTATGTTTGTTTACCGTCATAAAAATCACTTTTATTAAACAAATAATCTAGTTTGTTTGAATACAACTATATAAAAAAGATTTTTTGTTACAAAATTAGGTCAATATAGGGCCCGTTTGTAACAGTTTTTTTTTTTTTATAAAAAATCACTTTTTTTAAAAAAATAATCATTTTTTTTAATATTGCATTTGTTTGTTACAGATTTTCAAAAAAATCATAATCTAAAAAAGATCTAAAAATTGCTTCAAATGAGAAGCTTATGAGCTGCTTTTTTTTTAATAGATTATTTTTAGAGGAGAGAGAAATTTGTTACGAGATTTTAACAAAAAAGATATGTTTTAAACAAACTAAAATTTCAATCATATCTTTGTTTTGCTATATATACAAAAATTAGTCTTCCTTTTTTCACAGCCTAATCGTTATTCTTCTCTCTATTCTCTAAACAAGTGAGTTCCCTCTTTTATTTTTTTGCTGCAGATCATCTAAGTTGCGAAGGTTAGCAATTCTATTATCTTTTTGATTCATTCATAATTGAACCTGTATATTTTTTTTTTTCTGTTTCTCTTTCCATTATCATATTTTTTGTGTTGTTTTTGTCTATTTTGGATGTTTTTTCTGATTCTCTTTCCATTATCATGTTTTTTTTTGTTTCTCTTTCCATTATCATATTTTTTGTGTAAATTTTTTGAATGTAACAAATACGTAGATAGTATGTTATTTTTACAACATAAATGCATTTTTTAATTAACATACTTGTTTTTATACATAAAAAAGTAATTTTTTTGGACAAACATGTTATATTTGGAAGAAAAAATTGTGTCCTTTATGGTAATTTTATAATAAAAAATCACTTTTAGAAAGTTGTATCCAAACAAACTAAAAATCACTTTTTTTTTAAAAAAAGTGATTTTTGACATGGTAAACAAACAAAAAATAGATTCTGATTTTTTAAATAATCTCTAAAAAATAATCTCTAAATTATTTCATGTCAAAATCACTTTTATTTTAATTTATAACAAACGGACCCATAAAATAATCTCATTTGAAGTTGTTTTTAGATTTTTTTTTAGATTCTGATTTTTTTTTTTAAAAAAAAAACGGTAACAAACAGATGCAAAACTCTTAAAAGTGATTATTTTTAAAAAATAATAATTTTTTTCTTAAAAAAACTATAACAAACGAGCTCTTAGTCTTTTTTTTAGTTTCCTAAAATGGACTCACTCTGCTAGAACCACAACTATTTTTGCTACCATCTCACTTGGATGGAATTAACGAACGACGAAAACGTGAAGAGCATATTTTGGGAGCACATCATGTTCCAGTGGATAGATATGCGGGTAACGTTGCTGAGGTCAACTGAATATATTATCAAGTGTCTGATTCTGCCAGAAGGTCGTGATTAGGTAGGAAATACACCTTCCAACTACAACAATTATCTTCCTCTGGATGGGGTAATTCAAACTTGTTAAACGGCAGTATTCGACCGACATTTCTATTGTTCCTTTCAAAAGATTAATTTATTGTTAGTTTTGTTTATATGAAGGTATTGAAGTGTCAAGGATTGAACCTCATTCTTTTGACACTTGAATACCGTCATTTAAACCAAGACTAACAAGAATTTAATCTTTTGAATGGAACGGTAGAAATGTCGGACGAATGTTGGAGTGCTGCTGCTTAGCAAGTTTGAATTTACCCCATTCAGTGGTAAGATAATTGTTTAGTTGAAAGGAATATTTCCGAATGTAATGTAATGTAATGAATTTACCACTTTTCGAATTTATTTATTCATTACGCAACTTTTAATCGAATTCATGTTGGACTTAATTAGTGTTTATTCGAATACGCAATTTTTAATCGAAATTATTCAATACGCGATTTTTAATCAAAATTATTCAAAACGCGATTTTATTTAAAGTACCATAATGTTAAGCAAAATGTGCGCGACACAAAAAGAAAACATAAAAAAAATCCAAAACAATTAGGCATTAGAAGTCATTACATTCATTCTTCCTTGTCACACAAGTCAATCGGGTTGCCTGCTACGGTCCCTGGGGCACCTTCTTTTGATTGAGGACCAAAATAGCATGTCCTCCCGCTCCTCCTCAACCTTGACTGATTGTACACCGGCAACTTCGAACCCTTCTTTTTTCCGGAACCATCACAGATAATTTCGTGTCATATCATAGGCGATTTTTCTTTCTTCTTGTCATCACCCTAAACGTTACCTTAATTCTGATTCTGAGACATATCTACATAAAAAAAAATTGGCGATCAAAACCTAAACTAAACAACAATGCCATAATATCATAAAATCAAAACCTAAACATAAACCTAAACTATCATCAAAACCTACACCTAAACCTAAACAATTCTAACAATTCTACAACAATTCTAACAATTCTACAACAATTCATCAAAACCTAAACCTAACAATTTTACAACAAATCGTCAAAACAATTAAACCTAAACATAAATCTATCAATAAAACCTATATAATCGAAATTTAACAACAAAAAAAAACAATTCAAGCACAAACAACACTGCAATAGGATTCAAAAAACTTACTTGTTTTTGTGATTGAAATTAGCTTGGAATTGCTTGAAATGGCTGAAAATCGCACCTAGGAGAACCAAAAATGTAACAATGGAGTTTTGGAAACTCCTATGTCTGGTCTGTTCTTATAATAGAACTTCGGCAGTTAACTGCCGAGGTTTTCCTCGGTAGTTAACTGCAGCCGGTTTCAATTAAATTCGACAGTTAACTACCGAGGGGCATTTGAGTAATTTACTCGTGTTTTTCAGCCTTGTCAAATGTGTCAACAACAATTTTCTAATTTCATATCTCAATTTTGGATCCCGATCTTGTTCATTACCAAAGTTTAGATTTTATCTTCCCTTTTCTTCAAATTCAAATTTTTGGGTCAAAGTTTGGATTTTTAAGTTGCAAGGGGAAATGCAGCCTCTACTTGAAGTTACTCCAATTACTAGAACTTATATATGGTATGGAGTATGGACTCAATCTAGGTGCTATTCGGGTCCTTAATATATTAACAATACTGCATTCAAATATTTGCTTCTGTAAGAATATAATTATGCGCTTTTCATTGATATCAATTGTGAATAATATACAACTATTGTTGATTCAATTTTGGAAACTATTTGATTGCTAATCAATATAATTCATGACTAATCAATTGCTAATGAATATTTACAAGTCAAACATACAATGAATATAGACATATTCTAATACTCCCTCGCAGTCTAAGCGGGAGGTGGACGGATGATGAGACTGTCTCTGAAGTCTTGAAAAAGTATAAGCGGAAGTCCTTTGGTAAAGATATCTGCAATTTGATGTTTCGAGGGCACGTGGAGTACTCGAACTTGACCCCGAGCTGCTTTTTCACGAACGAAATGAATATCCGTCTCAATGTGTTTCGTTCGTTGATGTTGAACCGGATTACCCGAGAGGTAGATAGCACTGACGTTATCACAATAGACCAAGGTAGCCTTATGAATAGGGCAGTGTAGCTCGAGCAAAATATTTCTTAACCAGCTGGATTCGGAGACCACATTGGCAACGCCACGGTATTCTGCTTCTGCACTAGAGCGAGATAGCGGCGGTTGTCGTTTAGACGGCCAAGAGAGGAGATTGTCTCCAAGAAACACACAATAACCGGAAGTGGAGCGTTTAGTATCTGGGCATCCGCCCCAATATGCATCTGTATATGATATTAATGAGGTAGTAGACGAGGGATAAAGATGTAGATCGTAGTGTTTTGTGCCTTGAATATATCGCAATATCCGTCGGAGAGCGTGCATGTGGGTGTCCATCGGATTATGCATAAAAAGACAGGTCGTGTGAAGGTGAGATATTGAAGGGCACCTGCAAGACTACGATATAGAGATGGATCCTCATATGGGACACTATGTGTGGCGCTCATCTTAGATTCTGTACCAACTGGAGTCGGACATGTTTTGTAGGACGACATGCCGGCTCGTGAGAGAATGGATTCGACATATTTCTTTTGTGAAAGAAGTAAGCCATGCTTGTGGCGAGTAACTGCAATACCCAAGAAGTAGCTGAGTTATCCTAAATCTTTCATAGCAAACTCGGAGCTGAGGAGAGAGATGATAGATTGTCGCAGAGTGTCCAAGGATGTGGTGAGGATGATGTCATCTACATAAAGTAAGAGGTAGGCAAGATTAGAGTCTTGTTTGTCGATGAATAGGGAGTGATCACACTTGTTTTGACAGAAACCAATTGATGAAGCATAGTCGGCAAATCGTTTGTACCAAGCTCGAGGAGCTTGTTTGAGCCCATATAGTGATTTGCGAAGACGACAGACATGATTAGGATGTGTAGAATCTCGAAAACCTAATGGTTGATACATGTAGACAAATTCTTTGAGTTCACCATGGAGGACTGCGTTCTTGACATCCAACTGATGAATATGCCAAGATTTGGAAAGAGCAATACTGAGAACAGTGTGAATTATAACCGGTTTGACAACTGGGCTAAAAGTTTCTCCACAATTAATGCCAACCTGTTGACCTGCACCATCACCTACAAGTCGGGCTTTATGCCACTCAAATGAACCATCAGAGTTTTCTTTATGTCTAAAAATCCACATAGATCGAATAACGTTAACACCAGGTGGTCGTGGTACTAAATCCCACGTCTCATTTTTAATTAGAGCATTATATTCATCATGCATGGCCATTTTCCAATTTGGGTCTTTAAGTGCAAACACATGATTCTTAGGTAGAGGAGACTTTGTAATGTGAGTATGTAAACCGTAGTATTTTTTGTTTGGTTTGAAAATACTGTGTTGGCTCCTAGTGACGGGTTTTGAGTCTGCTTGTGATGTAGGTTGGTAGATTGGAGGAAGATTATTGAGAAGAGTATTATCTGATTTTGGAGTTGAAGAAGTTACAGTTAGGGTTAGAGGTAATTGGGGCAGGTTTGAGTGAGTAATTGGAGTAGTAGGCCGCATGGTTTGATGGGGTGTGTCTGGCAAAACAGTGTGGTCAGCTGAATTAGGTGACGGTGTTGTATTTGAGGGAAGGATCAGTGGGCCTTGTTTAGGATTGGCTTGGTCGTGGATCATGATATGATTGATGATGTAAGGGGATAGTTCATTGTCTAAAAAAGTGTAGGTATTAGTATCAAGGGTGTGCAACTTTGCATAGGGAAAAGTAGACTCATTAAATAAGACATGACGACAAATGATAATTTTGTTGGTTGTCATATCAAGACACTTATATCTGCGATGGTTTGACGGATACCCAAGAAATATACATGGTGTGGAGCGAGGTTGGAGTTTGTGGATGTGCTTGAAGGAAAAAGAGGAAAGCATAAACAACCAAAAATGCGTAAATAAGTATATGATGGGTTTTTGTTATATAACATGGAAACAGGTGACTGAAAGGTGATTGATTTGCTTGGTAAAATGTTGGAGATATATGAGGCCATTTCTAGAGCATATTGCCAAAATGATGGAGGTATGGATGCATGAATTAATAAAGTTCGGATAATGTTATTAATGGATCGGATTTTTCGCTCAGCTTTACCATTTTGAGGAGAGCTATAAGGACATGAGAGACGAAAGGAAATTCCATTAAGTTCGCACATATTTCGAAAATTATTAGAGACATATTCTCCACCATTATCACACTGAATTGTTTTGATATCCCGTTGAAATTGTGTTTTGATATAAGCTCGCAGTTTTTTTAAAATAGGATAAACTTGAGATTTATGTGAAATGGGGAATGTCCACAAAAAATTAGAATAGTTATCCAAGAATAAAACATAACATTTGTGACTTGTCGAGCTTAAAATGGGAGATGTCCATACATCACTATGCAGAATATCAAAAGGTAACAAACTATTATTGATGGAATTTGTAAAAGGCAATTTAATGTGTTTACCAAGAGGACATGAATGACAAAACTGAGAATGTAATTTACTAGGTTTATTACATTCAATCAACTTATTTTTGCTAAGAAAAGACAAAACATGATCGTCCGGATGTCCTAGACGATTATGCCAAGTAGATGATGACAAAGCTGCAAATGTGGATGGATGCTTGGCCTTATTTGTGATATTGTTGTTGGTGATAAGATATAGATCGCCTTGGTTTTCACATCTCATGATAGGCATCCCCGTCTGAAAGTCCTTCACAGAAAAACCAAACGGGTCAAATTCAATTGAAACTTTATTATCTGTAGTAAATTGACGAACAGATACAAAATTTTTAATTAAATTTGGAGCATGAAGGACATTGTCTAGGATAAGAGGAGGGTGGGGGGTTTCTAAATGTGTACTACCAAGACCAAGAATTGGAACAAAATGACCATTTCCAACAATGATTTTATTATTTTTGCTCAATTTAAAATAAGATGAAAGATTACCTTGCGAGGATGTCATGTGAGAGGTGGCTCCAATGTCCATGTACCATGAGGGATCAGGCTGAGCAAGGTTGAGAGTGCTGAAAGCATTTGCAATGTCGGTTGGGCTAGGAGTGTTGACATTGAAAGCAGCCTGTTGAGGTCTAGGTCCGAGAATTCCACCCTGTTGTGCTTTAGGCCCATTATTAGGTTTGTTCTATATTGAGGTTAGGTAAGGGCACGACGAATAATTCCAAGGACCCCATTGTTCTCAAGGTGGGATGTTCCATGGCTGCCACTGTTGTTGTTGTCCACGGTTTCCTCTCCCAGAATTGCAGCCTCCACGGTTGTTTTTCTTGCCTCTGTAACCATGGTTATTGGAATAAGATGGTGTTGGGTTGGGAGCAGATGATGGTGGTGTGAACACAACTTCAGTTGAAGGGGCTTTGGCCATGAGTGCGGTTGGAGCAGATGAGGAGTGGGAGTCGCGGGCGGCACGCTGAAGCATGGTGGATTCTTCTATCTCCAGTCTTGACTGTGCGGTGGCAAAGGTAGGGAGAGGATCATGTTGTTGTATGTAGGTAACAAAACCAGCATAGGCGTCTGTGAGCCCAGATATCATTTTAAGAACCAGGCGCGTGTTGGAAACAAGAGAGTCCACGTTTGCAAGTTGGTCTGCGAGAGTTTTGAGGCGGGTGCAGTATGCTTTGGTGGAGGAAAACTCTTCCAGGTTTGTGTTGCTGAACTGGTTCTCTAGTTGCACGGCACGAGAATGTTTATTGTCATTAAACATTGCGACGATGTGATTCCAGCATGCTTCAGCGAAGTCATCAACAACAAGGATGGATTGAAGAATATCTATTGTGACTGTTGCGTACATCCATTGCAGCACGACAGCATCGAGGCGAATCCACAGATCAAAATCGGTAGCCTTAAGGTCAGCCGATGCTTTGATGGCCTGTTCATCCGACGGCGAGACGATATGGTCAAGCACGTTGTGAACGCGTGCTTGCACCTTGAAGAGAGCAAACCATGAGAGGTAGAGGTTAGTGTCATTTTCCAACGTTATAGGGATGATGGTTTTGACGTTATTGATGGCAAAAGCGGAGTGAAATTTTGGAGCCGCCGTTGGAGGAGGGACAGATTGAGTGACCGATGAATGTTCATCAGAATTTTGAGGAGGGGGGGTTGCTGCTGCCATGGTAAAGCAGAAGGGAAACGACGATTGTGAGAAGAGAATGGTTAGGTTTGGATCAGAAGAGGTGATGCCATGTAAGAATATAATTCTGTGCTTTTCATTGATATCAATTGTGAATAATATACAACTATTGTTGATTCAATTTTGGAAACTATTTGATTGCTAATCAATATAATTCATGACTAATGAATTGCTAATGAATATTTACAAGTCAAATATACAATGAATATAGACATATTCTGATAGCTTTGAGGTCATACCCATGTAGAATGTATGTTTCTTTTGGCCTATACTTACTCCATTTTGATGTTAATTAAACACTTATTTCTACAACAAAATATAAAATAAAGTCAAATTGCTTTTATGAGTTATAACTTACATGCATGTTTCCATAAACAATCCAGGAAAGCTTATAGAAATAAGCTATAAACAACATATGAATATGTCACAAGTTGTTTCCATAAGTTCTCCCAAAAGTCTTGCAAGTGCTTATGTTAGCAGATAAGCTCAAAGTAAATCCACACATGTCCTTAGTCTATTATGGCTTCTTGATGCTGGGACTTATGGTCGATCATGAGATTTTTGGTGTCTTGGACCAATTAAAATAATGGTGCCACTCTTAATCCTATTCTTAAAAAAATTCATTTGTGCACAATGGTGATGGTTTTAGTAAGTGTACTAATATGTCATCATCAAGTAATAAAATTTATAAGTTCGTCTCCACATAGATCATGAAATTTCTACTCAATAACATTGATTCTAATTATGATGTACGTGTAAATTTAGGGGAATGCACATGACATGAGTTCGATTCACAAGTGACGAACAAAAACAGATAAAAAAATGATTATGATGTATGTTTATTTTTTTTTATAAATTACATATATAAATATTTTTAACTGATATATTTATCTTAAAAATTTAATTTATTTCAAAGTATTTTTTATCTTTAAAATGATAATTGTGATTTATGAATTTAATTGATATATTTTTTTAACAAATCTTGTCTGAATTCATTTTTATATCTTTTTTATTTTTTTCTATGATTTTTTTCTTTTTATTTGAATCAGTAAATAAATTAAAAGAAAAAAAAAGATAATATGTATATATAAGTTCAATAGAAATTGTCCCTTTTGGATCAATATTTCAAAGAACTAGAATTAATCCTTAAAAAAAAAAACTAGAGTTAAAAAAATAAAAGTCAACGTAAAAAATAGAGAATTAAAGAAAAACAAAGTGGGCAGTTTTTGCCTTTCTAGTGGACAGTTTTTTTTTTAATAAAAAATAATATTAAAGGTTAAAAATGGAAGAAAATATGAAAAACTATAAGCTATAAACTCAAAAGCTACTTGAAATAGTTTCTCACAAAAAACTATAAGCTCATGGAAAAAACTTGTTACCAAACATGTCATGTTTTGATCCAACAAACTTATAAGCTAATTCAACAAACAAGCTATAGATTTATGCTCTTCTTCCAGCACATTTCGCTCCCATCCAGCCAAACTGATCAAAATACCCCTGTGTTAGTTAACAAACGCATGTGTAAAATTGTGTGTTAGTTAACTAACGCTGTGTGACTTAAGTCACGCATGTGTAAAACACTGCGTGAGTTAACTAACACCCAGTCTGTGCAGAAAACTAGAAGAGGCAGAAACCTCTATTTTCCCTAATTTTTTCAATCCTTCTTTCATACATCCATTCATTTGCATACATTTTTCATCATTCATTCAGTCAAACATTAACTCATACTTAAATTACGAAAAATAAAGGAATAAAATAACTGATAATGTCATAAAAACGCCAAAAAGTGCAAATGTATTACGATTACATCCATATCCAACAATGTCATAAAAAAAACTTAGAAAATATCATAAAACCTACTCCCGTGGACTCCTACTCCTCCTCCGCGGAGCCGGCATCTGCTCCAGCATGCTCCACTCAGACTGTATGCCCTGCATCAAGCGAATAACCTCCTCTGGATTATGAAACACATCAGGATGCCTCATTGCACCGTCCATTCTAGCTCTGATGTTGCTCATGATCTGGTATGGGTCGGGAGGATCTCTAACCCACTGCTGCTCAACAAGAACCCCCTCGTAAGGAGGGACGGGACGAGGATGGGCATCAACTGTGTAGTCAGGAATGACCGCAGGGGGGTTCAGGATAGGATGTGATACCCTAATGAACCATCTTATGTACCCCCTAGAATGAGCCCACGGCTCGCCATCCGGAACCAGATCACCCTTCTACTGCAAGCTGAGGACATGCAGAGCAAACTCCATGAAAGCATGAGCCACGTCCTCTGCCGCAAGACGCAAAATGTGTGTAGGAGGCCTGGGCCGTGTCTGGACATACCCGTACTGCCTAAGAACCCGCTCTGGCAAGTGACAGCCCCTCCTGTCTTTGCCGGCCATGATCCATCCGGAGTACCAACATATGTCCTGAAAGGGCGTAATGTGACGTCGTCTCTCGTACGACCTCCAGATGACATGAGAATGCTCCAACGAATCAATGACATCTCTGTAGTGTCCAGGATCAGTAAAGCCTCGGGTAGGTTTTCATTGACTCACAAGCAGGGCAATAGCAGGGTCGTAATCTTTATTAGGAACTGGGAAGGAGGTTCCTGAAGTGCGCAAAAACCCATCCCTGCAAAACACAATGAAACAAATTTGTATCAGCACGAATATTATACAAACAAATATACATTTACGATCCAATAAGTAAAAAAGAAGGAAAACAATTATTACCACAAGCAAGGTAATGTAACCACCATACGAGGCCACAAATGAGTCAGAGGTAAGAGATAGCTGCTCATATAGGACAGCAAGTCCCATTGTGCCCCATGCCAGTCACTCAAATCGTCAATATCTTGTAGCGCACGCAACCACTACAGATTACTGCTTCTACTGTTTTTGCCGGCAAAAATGGTCTAGCCAAGCAAGAGCAACATAAACGCCTTAATGTAGGCCATCCTAACTTCAGCCTGCTTCGCATGCTCCTCCGCTGTGTCAGGCTCAATTAGCTGATTACACATATGCAAGAGCTCTTCGTAGCGCCTCTTCAGTTTACCGAAACTGACATGCGCAAGACCTTGTTTTGCCACCTCCTTAACAACAGCCTCCGCTGTAAAATGTAGGTGATCCTGCATCATCTATATCCCATCCTCATGAGTTAACTCTCCATCATCAAGGATTCTCCCAGTGATGGGGATGCCTAGGAGACACGCCACATCATCTAGTGTGATGGCCATCTCCCCAACAGGTAGATGGAAGCTGTTGGTATCCTCATGCCATCTCTCTGTCAAGGCACAAACGAATCCGTGAGTGATGCTTTCGTACCCACTATTCAGGAGGGGTAAGACCAGAAGCATTCACTTCATACCAAAATCATCGGTTTTGTACTCCCGCCTGAGGCACTATCAAGGTTTTTAGGCTCAACTTCCTCCCGTGCGAGACACCTTTCACCCTATGCTTTTTTCGAAACTGAAATACAAAAACAAAAAACAACAAATAACACCGATAAATAAATAATAAATAAAATAAACATTAAATATATTCTAACATAAATTTTAATACATAAAATAAGTAAAATAATCATTATAATAAGTTAATTAAACATTAAATATATTCTAACATAAAATTTTAATTCTAACATAAAATAAGTAAAATAATAATTAGAATAAGTTAAATAAATGGTAAAAGAAGTAAAATAAACATTAAAATATACTTACATCGTCATTGACGTATACCCTGCATGCTACGTGTCCACCAAAGCGAGGTAAAAGCGTGAGGTCATAAGGCCCCCTGGTTCGGCCTCGTACTCCACCCTCGGCACCCCATGAGCATAACCCTCATCATCCTACTGCTGCGGCTGCTCAATATCACCCTGTTGCTGAGGCTGCTCAATATCAGGCTGCATCTGTTCCATATCAGGCTGCTCATACTGATGTTGCTGATACACATCAAAATGATACAGTCAAGGATCCTCATAATGCTCATGATACTGTGTCGGGTCCACCGTTTGGGATGGACCAGTCTGTGGTGTTGATCCCCCAACAACATCAACTGTAGCAAGTCTCGTGCCCCCCACTCTCCCTCGACCAACCATAGGAGGGTGTAGTACTTGTTTCTCCCTCCGTGCACTACTAGTAGGGGCAGGCCTCCCTAACCTAAGTCTGTCAGTCCTATCCTGAGGCGACTCAGACGATCTCTGAGACATATCTGCACAACATTTCCAACAATTCAACAACAACAACACTTATAATCAACAACAACAATTCAATCCGTAAACTACAATTCAATCCGTAAACTACAATTCAATCCGTAAACTACCACATTGTCCTGAAACTAACTATAATTGTAAGATCCGGATATTTTACTTGGATATTTTATTCTTCTTTTATTTTATATTTTCATCATAACTTAGACATGAAATCATATTATCCTTAAGATTTATTGAGTGACAATGTTACTTTATAATTTTATGATTATATCACCAAGTTTATGCTTCTAGTTATTTAATTGAGGCCTTATTTTATTTTACCTTAGCAATGAATAAACATAGTTATTTTATTTAGGGTTAATTAAGTAAATAGTCCCTATAAATATTCTGAATTTTGTTTTTAGTCCCTACAAAATAAAATCACACTTTTTAGTCCCTATAAAATTTTCCATCAACATTTTTAGTCCCTATAAAAATTTTCCATCAGCATTTTTAGTCCCTAAAATGCTTACGGAAAATGTCACAAGGACTAAAAAGTGTGATTTTATTTTTTAGGGACTAAAAACAAAACTGTGAATATTTATAAGGACTAAAAACTTAATTAACCCTTTTATTTATAATAATTATAATTTCTTCTAAAAAGGAATGGAGGATCCAACATTTTGACATTTATTTTAAATAACTAAAAAAAAAATAGAATAGAAAAGAGAAGAGAAGGGATTCGTACTGCACTTACGTATACTTTTTAAAGTTCATGTGGCAACCCCTCCTTATATCTAGCAACAATTGGTTTAAATAAATGAATAAACAATAGATTTATATTTTGAAAATTCAAATTGTAACTTCTCATTCATAGATATACAACTAGTAGCCCTCGTCCCACATGATCTCAAATCCCATTTATAGGAAGGAAGTTAGTGGAGAATTACTACCTATTAGTAAGCATCGGTTTCCTTCAAAAAGAAATAAATAGAGAAAGATAGAGAGAAGGGAGTGAAAAAGGGAGAACAATTTGGAAGATGGAAGAAGGGCCAATAGATATTAGAGTCTACTTTAAGAAATTCATCGTCGTCAAGTAAGAACCATTCCACTCTTTTCTCAATCTTTACAATTCAATTCCAAGTCTAGATTCTTTTTCCTTCTTTCACTAGAAAAATATTGGGCTGGAGAAAAGTTAAATCGTTGATCGATTAAATGTTTAGCTTGATGAATTTAAGTTGTAACCTTGTTGACCTTATAAAGTGTTAACTGTTAAGTCTAAAAGTTATTTTATGTAGGATCTTGTAATTCGTAGAGGAGAAATTCTTGTGGCGCAAAATGTTATCAATGTAGCAAGGTGATTGTAGAAATGAACTTTTTAACATCATTTAGGCTTTACAATGATTTTTTTGTGTTAGAATGTCGAGACATAAAAAAAAAAATTGAATTGGCTAGCTTGCTGGAAATGTTTTTAGGAAGATGAAATGTTTGAAAAATAATTTCTAAAAGTGTTAGAATCTTATGGATTTATTATAGAAAGAGTAGTTATTTTACATAATTTTTATAGCACCTAGAACTATTTCCAAAAGAAAAATATAGTACAAGAATCAATAGAAAATAACTGTACTTTGGTTTTCTTTTGAAAGTTTAAAGTCTGAAATTTTTATTAAAAAAAAGGGGGTCTTGATCATAATGTAAGTATTGAGATTTATTTATTAATTTGTTTTGATGTATGAAAGTGAATCTTTGAGAAAAACATAAAATTTGGCAAATTTCGTTCATTTTCTTTTGCTGGCAGCAGCATACATTGATTTCTTAAAATATTACCCTCTTGTAGACATAATTGGAATATGAAGTTTAAATGTTTTGAGTGAAATACTGTGTTAAGAACCCTCGGCCAAACCCCAAACTTTGCATAGGAATAATGATGGTTAGTAGTTACACTAAGTTAGTGTTTATTTAATTGTGAAGGTATAGATGTAGTGGAACAAACACGGTTGTGTGGAAACTTTAAGAGCTACTATTGCAAAGGTAAGGGCATCACTCTACGCGCTTCCTTACATGTATATGTGTGTATATATTTGTGTTGTGATAATTATTACAGTGGTGTTGTTTTTGAATGAATGATTATGTGTTATGTATTGGTGTTGTGATAATTATCCTAATGGTTTTGTTTTGATATGAATATCATGTATTATTATTTGTGTGGTGCTGCTGTAACATGAATACATCTTCTTATGGGTGTATAGCCTTAAGTAACTAAATGGTGATTCTAAACTATATCCAAAGGTGGGATACTCGACTTAGATTTAAGGAGTTATTATCCAATGGTGGGGTATTTACGGAGACATTAATGCATTAGATGACTCAGACAAATCCCCAATGGTAGGGTACTGAACATCGAGTTTTAGGAGTCATTACCCAACGGTGGGGTAGTGACGATTCATATGCATTAGGTGATTCAGAATAATGCCCAACGGTGGGGTACTGACACCGAATTTTTAGGAGTTATTACCCAATGATGGGGTATTGCCCAATGGTGGGGTATATTGTCCAATGGTGGGACGATTGGCTCCGTTTAGAGGTGAAATCCGGATCATGAGCATTGACATATAGATTAACCAATAGGGATTAACACATTTTAGTAGGTTGTATCTTAGGGATAGGTGTGATGATAATAAACTGGAGTAATGTGTCATGTACGTTTTTTTGTTTTTTTTATCATTATAAAATTTATGTCGGCATGCCTATTTGTACCATGTTTGATAGTTGGAGATGACCCTTATTTTTGGACGGATGATCGTCAATCCGTTTTTCCTCCTTGACGGCGACGTCAGGGAGGTAAAGTGATATAGTAGAAGAAGACGCAAGTAAAACGATGGTGCACATTTGGAGGCTTGATATATTCAAACACTGGTATTAGCCTTGTTGAGAAAACTTTTCACAAGCATCCAGAACTTTGACCAGTTAGGTGTAGTCTTGGGTAGAAAAAGGCTAAGTGTCTTGTTATTAGGAATATTATATTTTTGATGTAAAATTTACTATTTTAGAAATTAAAAGAGAAAATTATTTTTTGTTTTATTTTTGAGTTATTAAAAAAAAAATATTGGTCTTTTCACTAAGAATTTTGCTAATTAACGTCCGAATAAAAAATCGGGTCGTTACAATAATCAACATTAACAAACATATTTCTAACTAATTTCATCATTAACAACCCAAAAAACAAAAACAAAATATATCATTGAGACATTTTATCAAACACATAGAGTGCAATTTTCAAACAACTAAGAAATCTAACAATTTCTAAACCATAAACTACCACATTGTACCCTAAACAACATCTAAAATACAATTCCTAACTTAATTCATCACTAACAATCATCAAAACTAACATGCAATCCCAATTTTTAAAAACCTAAAAATGTTATTTTTCTTCAAAAAATCTTAAATTTCAACCAAAAAAATGCAATAAGGTAGGATAAGCAACACTTACTTGATATTGTGGGAGAATATGAGTTTGAATGGTGCAAGAATGAAGAAAATCAAATTTGAAGGGGAAAAAGTCGTATTTGAGAAGTTTGAAAATATGGGTGTTTTGGTTCTATTCTACTGTATATGCACTTAAGCCACGCGGCGTGACTTAACTAACGCGGCGTGACTTAAGTCGCGCATAGTCATAAGGTGCGTTAGTTAAGTTATGCAGTGTGACGTAATTAACGCAGGGGCATTATTGTCATTTCAGCCGGGTGAGAGCAAACTGTGCCAGGAGAATAGCAGATATAAGCTAGCATTTCTTGGTTACCAAACAAAGCCTAAAACCCTAAACCCTTCTCTATTCAACTTGTTTCATTTTGTTTCTACACTCATCGCTCACACACAAACAAACTATGGCGAACCAAATCATCACTCGTGTCATTCCTAAAACCCTAACTCTCTCCTTCCTTTGTCGTCTCCGTCCTCTCGCCGCCGCTGCCGTAACCTCCCGCCACATTCTCCTTCCTTCCTTCTTCCGCGCTCTCTCAACAAGACCTACCACCTCTTCCCTCAACGATCAAACCCTAACTGGTCTAACCGTCCCCCTAAGGAAACCATCTTGCTTGATGGATGTGATTTTGAACACTGGCTTGTGATTATGGAGGCTCCTGATGGTGACCCCACCAGAGATGAAATTATCGATGGTTATATCAAAACATTCGCCGAGGTTATCGGAAAGTAATCATTCAAATTATTTATTTATTCTTTTGTCTCTCTCTCTATAAGTGTGATTACATTCATAATTCATTTTTTAAAATGTTTATATGTTGGTGCTGCATAGGATAGGCTTTTGGGTTTCTATTATTAGTCTCAATTCAATTGAATTGAATTAATATCTTCGATATATGAAGCGCCGACACATATACGAACACCATACACAACACTAACACCAAATATGAGATTGTGACACCGACACACGTTCCATTTGAAATGTTGGTGCTATTGATTCTAAATAATATCTGTGAATGGAAGGTTGGTTGTGTTTTGATTTAATCTTTTAGTGTGTTTGGTTTGTATTTGTTTATAGTGAAGAACTAGCCAGGAAGAATATATATTCTGTTTCAACTAGACACTACTTTGCTTTTGGAGCTCTTTGTTCCGAAGAGCTTTCCTACAAACTCAAAGGTATATACATGGTTCCAAAATTCTCTTTAAACTCTGTCTTTTATATACTATATACCATAAAGGGTTTTAATTTCCTGTTTTTTAAATTTTCAGAACTGCCCAAAGTTCGGTGGGTTCTTCCTGATTCTTATTTGAATGTGAAGGAGAAAGATTATGGAGGTAATTTCTCTTGTTCCATCACCTAGCTTCTAATTATAATCACTCTGTGTAAGTGGTGTGAATAACTTCAACTCTGTACATGGAATAACATGTTCAATTTGCATTTATCTATCTTTTTAACTTGTCCTCCTTGGTAATGATTTGTTGATCATATAAAGGGGATGAAGGGACAGGGGAAAACACAAGATTGGATTTTTGTGGTGGCCAGCTATATTGTTTAAAAGATTCATCCAATTTATGATATTTAGTAATACATATATTTATATCAACCAAGTACCAAATTGGTTTATAGACAAATGTTAGTGGTTAATTTGATAGGCGAGCGGAAAATGTTAGTAGCAGGGATCAAAACACGAAATGTTTCTCTTGCAAATCACGTAAATCATCTATAATCGAACTTACTACACTAATATTTTTAGCGATTCTCCTTTTAATGTAGGCTAACAAACAATCAATGAAAAATTCATCTTTCATTTTTTTGTAAAGTGCAGTCTTGAATAGCAAGTGAGAAAGCTTTTATTAAAAAAGTTATTCAAAACCACTTTTATTTTATTGCATAAAGGTTACCTATTTATAAAAAAATTAAAGAAGTTACGAGCTCTCCAAATATATGAGTTCACATCAATTGAAAAGTGAAAACTAGCAGCAAGTAGACATGCACAATACTTGATTACGATGTAGTTGGACTGATATATGGTGTGGCAAATAGACTTGTATTATGTCATTTCACATATCTATATAGCATGTAAAAAGTTTAAGAAAAAAACAGTCGGGGCCTTGGCCGAACACGTCCGTTTTCCCTGTGAATCGATGTTTTGTAACCTTTGTAGTACATTAAGTGTTGAAGTTCACCGGAGACTAGACATTTTACCAATAATTTGTTATTAACCTTTGGGTTGCTTTATAATCTATTGATTTTTTATTATGATTAGTATAAGCTGTTATATATTGGAGTTATAGTATTATTAGGTGGTACAATAACTATAAGCATATGTGAAGTCTTTCCATAGCATATAATATTTCTTGTTGTAAAAGGTACATAACATAATGCTTGGTGGACTTCTTTGTTTCCCTCTCACCAGGTGAGCCCTTTATAAATGGCCAAGCAGTTCCATATGATCCCAAGTATCATGAGGAGTGGGTTAGGAACAATGCTCGTGCTAATGAAAGGAACAGGCGCAATGATAGGCATCGTAATAACGACAGGTCAAGAAATTTTGAAAGGAGAAGGGAAAATGTGGTGAACAGAGACATGCAGAGTAGGCCTCCAGTGCAGAATTCTGGTCCACCTCCAAACAATGCTTACCCTCCCAACAATGGTGGCGGATACCCTTTCAACAACCAAGCTGGATATGCTCCTCCAAATCAAGGTGGATACGCTCCTCCAAAGGCAGGTGGTGGATACCCTCCCCACAACATGAGTGGACCTCCTCCTCCTCCCAATAGTGGATATGGTGCTCCTCAAAATAACTATCCAGGCAACATGGGAGGGGGGCAACAAAACCAGAACATGGCAGGGATGTCTCCAAATGCTGGCTGGTCAAATAATCAGTAGACTCTCGTCCTGACCTCCGAGTAATGAGATTTTATTGATCTTAGGTCTAGTTTCCCTTCTTCTTAGTCGTGAGAAATTTATGATCATGATCTTTGTGATTTGTCTTACTGAATGTGATTCAACAAAATATATTAATGACTGAAGCACATAGCACCTTCAATTCTTATTGTTATTATCATCCGGTTGAGAGTTGTTCACGAGCTGGAAAAAATGTGAAAAAATGAATTATTTGAATGTAATTACGTATTTGAATGTAATAACGTGTATTTGTGTCGTGTTTGACCCTTGATCAGAGATATCAGTACTATAGGCTCATATAATGTAGGAACCGGGATATTTTTTGTTAAAGTTCTGTTCTAATAATGAATGAGTTTGTCTTGTAAATTTGATAATTATTTTTTTTATTTTTTTGAGGACCAAGTCAGACCGGCAATGTTGTATGTACGGAGTGTTGGACGGTTAAGAGCCAACACGATAGTCAAGTAAGTGTAGCGGAGATGAGGATGTTGCGCTGGATGAGTGGTAAGAGTAGACATGATGGGTTTAAGAATGACACCATTAGAGAGAGAGAGTGGGGGTAGCACCTATAGTAGAAAAGTTGGTAGAAAATAGACTTAGATGGTTTGGACATGTAGAGAGAAGACCCGTAGATGCCGTTGTAAGAAGAGTAGATCAAATGGAGGAGAGTCAAGTTAAAAGAGGTAGGAAGACCTAAGAAAACCATTAGAAAGGATTTAGAGGTCAATGAGTTGGATTCAAATATGGTTTTTGATAAAACATTATGGCGTCATTTGATCCATGTAACCGACCCCACTTAGTGGGATAAGGTGTGGTTCTTGTTGTTGTTGTCGTTTAGAGGACCAAGTCAGAAGACTCTGGATAATAACGTTGGATCGTGGAGGCCTTATATGCAAATTAAAGTACAAACTGATTTTAATAAACCACTAAAGTATAACCTGATTTTAATTTCATGTCAATAACCATATCTTTAATTTCATTCATCTTGAATTGAAGAACATGTTTATTTTGAGATCACATGAATTGGAATAAAGTAAATATTGAGATAAAATAGCCAAAACATTGTCATTGAAGTAACTTTTTGTGTGCGCTCACAGGGTTTATTTTACATGTAAAAACGTACAGGATAAAGAAAAAAAATGTAAAGATTAAGAATAACTTCAACCAAAGTTTCCTACACTCAGCCAACAATACTCACTATTAATTCTCACAATATTTTTGATCATGTCACGTAAAAATAGTTCACTACTAACCTTTTTAGTACTCATCATAGATGAGAATTTAGGAAAAGTTCTAGCTTCAGAACTCATAAATAATGGAACAATAATTAAAATGATCTAGACATTGTAGTAGGCGTAAGCTTACAAACTCAAGTGACAATAAAATTACAAATTCCTAAAATGCTATATGTTGTGTGTGTTTGGGAAGTAGCTTAGAAGATAGCCAGAAGCTTACTTTTTATGTCGATTGAATAATGAATGTATTTGATATATATATATATATATATATATATATTCAATAAACCTAAAAAAATAATTTTTTGTAATACTAGTAAACGGATGGAGTATATTTTAAATTTGGAAAATACTTAAGAGTATTCTTAGAGCATTTTTTTAAGAAGTTCTTAGAGCATTGGTTAACTAAGCAAATTTAGAAATTTTGTTTTGAAAAGTAGTGTAATTAATTTAAGCCAACTTTTTAAAAGTTTAAAATTTGTTATTTTTAATGTGCACTATTCACTTATCCTACTTTAACTATATTTTTTAACCAACTTTTAAATACAAATATTAACATGTAAGATATTGTTTGATTTGATAAATATAAAGTGGTTGACCGCGACATATATATTTTAAATCAGAGGGAGTGATACACTTAAGACGTTTGTTAGCATTTACTTTACTGTCGCCACTAAAAAAATTAGACATTTAAAGAAAAAAACACTTTTAAAAAAATAGAAATATAAAGAAATAGACAATTTTTTATAAAGAAATAAGCATTTATTTCTCCATGCTCGCCATAAAAACATTTTTTTTATACTTATTTTAAAGTGAGCATCTAAGCAACACAAATTATCAAAATCATATTCAATTCTTTGAAGATTCTAATCTACGAGACGCCGCCGCCATGATCTCTCCATTATTTATTAAATTTCTCTCTCATTGAATTCCCATTTTTCTAAGAGACCACAATAACTCGCACTCTAAGTTTAACAATTGAAACTGAACAATTGCAATTTTATGGAAGCATGTATTTGATGTCACATGTAAAGACTGAGAGAAACAGAAAGTCACTTTATAGAAAGTTTTCAACAATTGAACAAATATCCTACCATTCTCCGAGTCAAGATCATTAGGAAGACCAGCCTTTTTCTTCCCTTTTTGCTCTTCAACAAACCATTTTCAAAAGTCAAGTTCTTGATCATGAAGACTATCAAAAGTTTGTTGGATCTTAACAAATGACCGAGATAGTATTTAGTATAGACGGAGTGCTAGATATGAGTTGAAATCCTCTTCATTTCCTACAATAAATGGGAAAGTTCATTACTATAGTTTTGGTGTATAAATATTCAATTAATGTCACATATTATAGAAATGTGTGCATTTATATCATGTATTTACACCAAAACTATAGTAATGGACTTTGCCATTTATTGTAGGAAATGGAGAGGATCTCAACTCGTATCTAGCACTCGGTCTAGACTCGATACTATTGTAGGAAATGGAGAGGTATAAGCAAAACTAATTTTTAGATTTAAGTGTAGTGGAATTGTGAAAGCGTGGGAATACGCTTATTTGACACACTAAAGAGATTTTTTTTTTTAAAAAATGCGTAGAGGAATCGTGAAAGCGTGGGAGTAAACGATATGAAGATCTATGCAAGTCACAAATACCTAATTAAATATGGTCTAATGATTAAATCAAATATCTATAGCAAAGGATAACATATGACAAATATTTATGTTAACACAAAGATGGTACTCAACACATTCTACACAGATGACTCAATTATTTTTTCATGTCAAAAATATCATGAGAAATTGCGAATAAAGACCAATATGGTCTAATGATCTCTAACATGAGACTCATTTTTAACACATATCAAGGATAAATGGAAACACGGCGTTTATTGGAGAGATCTTCGTGGGTTTCCATTTATCTTTGATGTTGCTTTGAAGGATTTATCTGAAAATATACCACAATCAATGCTTCAACCATGAGACTCGACGTTTATTGGAGAGATCTTCGTGTGTTGTCATTTACATTTATCCATGATAGTGTTTTTAAGGATTTAACAGAGAATGTATCAAAATCAATGTTTCGACCATGAGACTCAACGTTTATTAGAAAGATCTTCGTGTGTTTCCATTTATCCTTGATAGTGCTTTCAAGGATTTAAGTGAGAATGTACCGCAATCAAATAAATATTTAACTTACATTGTTTCTATTATAGTGAAATTTTTGACGAAATTGTTCCTATTACGATTTCCATTTTAGTGAAATTGTTTCTATTATAGTTGGATTTCACTGATTTTTTAATTAAAGATTTAAATAATATTATAAAAAGGATAAAATTGTAATTATAATAGTTTAAATCGAAGATATAATTAGAAGAAAAATACTACACCAAAATTATGTATTTCCTTTATATATAGGTATAGAAATGTATAGAAGATATATAGTTATAGATATATAATCAGATAATCATGGCGTTTGAAAAACTCAACTAAATCGAAATCACATAATCGAATGATAATGTTTAAAACTCAGAGTCGAAGCAAAGTGACAATTTTTTGCGTCTTACAAGGAACAAACAAGCTATAAACTGAATTCCCAGACAGCAAATAATAAACAAGTTCAAGTTCTCAACTTGAATAAAGTTGGAACAAAATATCGACAATAATTATTTTATTTTATTTTTATTTGCATCGGAGTGGTAAATACGACTTAAAACTCACAAACACAAATAAGAGAGTGAGATCATGGGTTCAAATCCGGGACACCACAAAGATCCAACATATCAATTTCGACATTTGTCGGTTGAGTTATGTAGGACTTACGGATATAGTAATTGTTTAATATAAAAAAATTATAAATGATAAGTGGAGTCTAGTGAAGGAAATTATTTGACATACCAATGAGCAGCTGCAACAGAAGTTAAAGAACTGAATGAATAATATATGTTGAAGGAAGCTCGAGGATCAATATGGACTTTTTTACTTCTTCCATTGAAAATTCAACTTAATATTTACTGAGAAATATATTGTTTCCTATACAAATTTACTAGTTATTTCCTTTACCAACCAAGTCTTGGCGGTCATTTATAATTTCATATAATAATCCTTATGCAAGTATGCTCATCTGACTGAAACAATATTTGTATTTGCTATACACCGTCCAAAAATTCAACTATCTATCAGATAAGACTGACTCGCTCCATGAAAGTAAGAGATCCCTGACAACAGTTGGGAAGTCTACACCAAAAAGATATTTATATTCAGTTCACCTCATGCATATAACAATTGAACTATGACAATTACAGGATGCACAGGAACTTTACCTCGAGCTACTTCTACGGCCACCGAGGGTATATCTATCTGATCTTCAACCAACCTATATACATCGACAAGCTGTATAGAACACAAGTCAGATTCTCCATCACATAATTTGGATTCAATGCAGTCATATTATGACCGAACCACTGCAGTCATGTGATCGGAGCCATTGGATGAAATCAGATGGCTCACATTTGACTCTTTTTATTAAATCCAATTTACCAACATGGTGTTGAGAGAGTTGGTAACATGGAAGCCTAACTCTACAAAAAAAAAACTGGTTGTCCCACTGCGATTTGGATATTAGTAATAGCAGGTCCAAATGACCTAAGCTTGTAGAGATACCCTGAGGCACCCATTAGGGCATCAAAGGCCCTAACTGCAATGGGTTAGCAAGATAAGCTATTTTGCTGATATTGAATATGGCTTGTTCAATCATTCATCCGATGACTAATTGCATGATTGCAGTAAACCAAGATTGCAGGCTTAAAGATAGAGGAAAATGCTAGATATCATCGGTACAAACCTCTTCTATATGAAGCTTTGAGTCCTCGGTCAAAGCCAGCAGAAGCTGCCGGCGGATTCCTTCGTCAACAAAGAAAAGGCGAGCTCCATCTTTGATTGTATCAGTAAGGTCCAGTTTTTTATTAACTTTCCAGTTTCTCTGGGTTTGCCTGTATAGATATGGTCTAGTGTGTAACACTGGAAGATGAACGGAGGTAACTAAACATGAAATGCAGGTTTTGTTTCTGCAATACTGTTATAAACTTAAAATAAAATACATACGTGTTTTTCACTTGCAATGCTGGATTGCTGCTCATCTTGGCGACATTTTCCTTTGCAAGAACAATAAGGTTTTCAAGCCGTTTCCACTGGAAAAGGCCATCTTTGAATAGAACCTAAAAGATTAAGTGAAGTACATCAAATTACGAGCAATATATATTCACATAGCAAGTGTGACTAGGTTAGATTGACAGATATTGATTACTAAGTTATCTCACAGGAAGTGTACAGAAAAGTTCACATAGGTAGAAGACCACTTAGATTTAGTGCTTTGACAGGCGGCAAGGAAGAGAGAAAGTGATTTACTAGCAAATCATGTTTTAAGCACATCTGACTGAATTGCGTGCCCATATATTTTACATGTTTAAGACGGATTTGAAAAGAGAGCTTGCATTGCTTCCATATCCCAGTATAACAGAATAATCTTCCACTACTATAACACAAGTGAAGTAAGATACCAAGTAGATCTATTTAGCCACACCAAAAGACATGCATGTTGTGTCATCAATTCATGACTTCTATCTAACCAACTTCAAAATTAAACCCATGACTTCTAACCAACTATATCTAGAATGACCGTGACAAAAAGTACCTTTGGCTCATGAATTTGAATATAATGGGTAAAATGGCATCAATTCATACAGTATGAAACCTTGGAATGCATAGGTCACCTATTTTCAAATCCCCCCTCCTCCAAACAAAACATATGATAGTTGATACCAAGAATGAGCTTTCTTTTTGTTGATGATCACAGACTAAACAGAATAGTAGTTATATATTATATGCACAAAAGCAAGTATATGCTCTTTGAAAAGCATTACTGACCTGAACGAGTCGTTCACGTAGAGCTGGATTTGGATCTGTTAGTAGTCGCTTAGCCACATATGGATATGCAACCTATTTGACATCCTGATGTTAGTGTTGCGGTGACAAATAATGATAGAAAAGGGACAGTTGCCACACCTTTTTTTTATTTACAATAACAAACGTATATAGCAAAAGATTAGTAATTATTTTTCTTCAAATACATATTATGAAACCGATTTCGTTCTTGAAATGCAACATTATTTATAAAATTAAAAAAAATGCAATTCTTAAAATAAAGTGCATACAACCTTTAAATCAAATTGAAATCTGGACAAGTCAGAAATGGGAATATTTACCTCAAGAAATTTGAAGTCAGGCTTCAGAGTAAAACAGATGCCTTCTTGAGTCAATAAAGAACGAATTACAAGTGAAAACCTTTCTGGGATTCGAATGGGATAATTGTAAACCAACTGGTTAAACTTCCCTGCAGTATATTCATTAAAATATCAGTTGAGAATTTATGAAATTGGGCATGACAAAAAGCTTCTATTCTTGCCTTGTTCCCTCAAAAATGCCAAAAAAACATTGCATCATTAGACGGAAATAATTTGAAAAACCATGATTCCATGAATGATGTTTCATTGACACATTGGTTACGATGCAAAAACAAAATATAATAATAATTAACAGATAACGACTGAATCCTAGATTACCATGAACTCATAATACCAAACTAAACTGAACCATTGTAATGTACAGATATATTACTACTTTATCCCTGTATAAAGCAACAGATTTGTCCCTTTCTTACGATATCTCTGATACCCTCTGCACGTTATCATTGAAGAAAGCTAAGAGGTAAGATGCAACAACAGTCACATAACCTGTACTGTAACTAGGGTCCTTAACTTGATTGGATTTCTTTCTTTCAGATTCAGGCAGTATACATAGTATAGTGTCTTGTTATTTTAAATTTCACTTCCAATATAAAAAAGCATTCAAACCAGATTGAGAAAATTTATTTCAAAAACATTAGAGTTTGGATCAAATGGCCGCTGTTAGAATCCTAGAGTATTTTAGATAATCTGGGATTAGTTTCTTATCATAGAATATCTCACAATATTTCTTTAGACTAGTTTTCGCATTTCTTTGTTATTTTCAATTTATCATTATTTGTTTCCTTATTTAATTAGGATTTGGAGTCTAATCCTATATTAGTATAATAAGAATTAATGTTTAGTTTTTGTATCAAATAATAATAGTCATGATCAATCATATCAAACCACATTCATAATTCAAAGTCCGCATTTCTTTCTTTTTTTTAATCTAATACTCTATAACTTAAAATGTCACATGGCAATAATTGTTTATATTAAGTGATGAAGTGAAAATGCCTACCAGTGACACTACGAAAATTAAAATCTGCCAGTCCTTTTCCAGCAGAGTCTTGCCAAATTGCTTCTAAAGCAGGAACTATTGGAGAGACATCAGTCCCTGCTGCCAGGAAGCCTAATCTGGTGAAATCATTAGCCATTTCAGCATAGTCCTCATTCACAGCATGTACAACAGCATCAGTTAAAATCTGTTTATTTTGCTGAAGAAAATGGAAGCAGATAAACATGTCAGCCACAAATTTTTCACTATTCTGCAAGGCCAGATAATATAGCATATGATTTAAATTATTATATATATTATTTTATTTTATTTTTTATACACACATTCAAGACTGGAAAAATTAGAAAAAGAAAGCATGTGGCATGATTACCATTTGACTCTTTATTAGTGTGCAAACATTTTTATGCAGTTTCGTGTAATTAGGAGGACAGGTTTGATTTGAAGAGATTTTGTAAGCCATTATCTCCTTGTAATATCTTAATTAGGTTGGATTGGATGTATTCTAATGTGTTGTAAACATTCAGCAAACTTTGTAATCAGAAAATTAATATTTAGACTCTTTTCCTCTCTTTTCAAGTTGGAATTAGAACTCTTGATTTGGGAAACTTTGCTTCCATGGTAGAACCCTAGCTCCATTTCAGCCAGCCCTTAGGTGCTTTCATTACAATTCAGCTTTCTTTTCAACTTCACCATGCGCAGCCATCGCTGACAACTGCCAGAAGTTGCTTGGGAAAGCATTTCATGCACCTCCAGTTGTGCGTCTCATCAATGGCGCGTGCTAAAAGTCCCACCGTCTCATTCTTCATTTGCAACACCACTAGCATAGAACAGGTCGTCAACATTCTGTGGTTCTATTTCAGGGTCGATTGGTTCCAACTCTAAATCATTTTACTGCTATTTGAAAGCCCCAGACTATTACTTGTATGCTACACTCTTCTGTTTGAAATCCACACCACTTCTAACAAGAAATCATCCCCTATACTGTTGAACCACAATGACCTCTTCATATTGCAGGGTTCATATCATAGAAAATGGATCATCAGGCAATTAAATTGACAATCATCATGATATCATCACCATGTCTTATCTCCAGGGATGTCACTTTCAAGATAGAGTCCTTTTACGCTAGTTCTCAACTTCAGGAGGAGAATAGTCTAGAAGTTCACTCTCTTGAGTCATCGCCTCTTAGACTAATGTTGGATCATCTTGTGCATGATTTGCATTTTCTTCTGGTACTGCTTCTGAGGACAATAGTACTCATAATTTAGGACCCTCAACCAGTATTAGTTCCAATATTAGTATCAATTTCGAACAAAACCAGAGATTGGAACTGATATCAGTACCAATATCAGAGATGGCAAAAACCCAACTTGATCCAACAACTAGGGAAGTCAATTTGCCCCCGTGAGTAGGGATCCCATCAAGACTGCCCTATTTGGGGCCTGCAGGAGGCATTTTTTTCCCGTGAGGACAGGAACGGGGAAGAAAATCCCCCCAAGAAAGTTTGGGGATGGTGATGGTCCCCACCATGCAGGTCCCCTTCCCCGACAATATTACCACAATATCCTTTACAAATATGTTACAAGTACGATTTTCTTGTCATTTTTCCTTTTTTTTTTAAAAAAAACCATAATTTAAACAAATTAACACATCACATTACTCTTGTTCCCATTATTTCCAAAAAAATAAATCCCATGTAGATCGAAATTCATCCTAAAAATAATATAGAATTTACAACTTTTTTATGTTGTTAGATCCTCACGGGAAAGGGACGGGAGAAAATCTCCTTGTGTTCATAATGGGGGACATTTTGAGGGGCAGGAGAGTACGCCCGTCCCCACCCTGCCCCGTTGACATCCCTGCAAACAACAACTTAAGTCATCAAAATTAAAGGTGTTTAGGAACTTTATCAAGGAGAAATTTGATAGTGGTCTCATAGCTATGACGTACATTCCTACAAGGCTTCTGTTGGCATATGTATTAATCAAAGGACTTCCTACAGAGAAACTTCAAGAACTAACTTGCAATTTAGGAATGATAGAAACAGATATAACTCACCAGTTAGAGAGACTGAGAGTATCTTGTGTGCATAATCACAACAATTATCGGGATTTGACTCTATTATTGTACAGATTTCTTTTTTGTAGTTTCCTGTCTTTTATTAGATACTATTCTCATGTAATTCCCTAGTTAACAGATTTGATATAGCCTATATATTGTAATCTATTTATTTCTATCAAACTTAACTCCACAGCTGTCTGGTGGAGAAACACAACTAAACATTTCATTACATGATATTTACAACAAGGAGACACAATTACTGGTAGCCATAGAAGGACTAACACAATTTTTTTTCCTCCATGCTAAGCATGTGAAGAATTACCTGACTAAGAACAGCAACATTGCCAAAGTCCACATATGCAATCCGTCCATCACGCATGGCAAAAATATTTCCCGGGTGAGGGTCTCCATGAAATAATCCAAATTCCAACAATTGTCTAAGGGCAGCACTCACACCAATTGTTAGAAATCCATCTAGATCAATACCACCTTCTTTAATTGCCTGGGTAACAAGATGAAAACTTATTAATCCATGAAATATAACAAACCACTTTCACTGACAACAGATACAATATATTGTAAAGGCATCAACAATCCAAGTAAACAAACCTGTGGATTGGTGCACCTAATACCATCAATCCATTCCATCACTAATACACGTGGCCCAGAAAGTTGTTTGTAAACCAGAGGAATTTTGACAGTAGGGTCGTTTTTAAAATTTTCTAGAAAATCTTCAATATTGCGGGCTTCCTGAAATAAAAAGAGGGAAATCAGAACATTTGTTTAGAACATATATACTGAGAAAAACACACTCAATATGCCAAGCAATGCTCTTATTTGATGCTTTAAGAAGTTCAAAGCAGAAAATAAACTACTATGACAAGCACAAAAGGTTCTGAAAGTTACCAATGTATAATCAAGCTCTTCCAAAAGCTTTTCGCCAAATTCATCAACAATCAGCTCGGCATTACAACCCAGTTTCTGTATACTGATGCCGTTTAAGAATGAAGCTAAAGTACGAAACAGGAAAAGATCTCGATAAATTATGGGCTCTATCCCGGGCCTTTGAACCTGCATCACCAAGCTATGTCTTTAGAAGTGGATTTTCTCCTTTGCTTATATTTTAGTAAGATATATGAATCACTTTCATAACATACTTAATCAAAGCCAAATTTTTCAATCATAAATAGAAGACAGCAAAACGAGTCTAACTAGAAAGAAACAAATGAAAGTAACTGAAAAAGTATAATAAAGTGCATGTGATTCAGGCAACAGCAGGAAATAAAACCATTATGAAAGTCTAAAGGTGATCGCTCAAGTACTGCAGTTATAAAAGCGAAAAAGCTAAGCATGTAAATTTTAAGAATATTAGTTGATCAAGCTATGGAGACTGCAATATAATCTGGTGCCATGTCAGAACTTCTAAAAACCATGTAATAAGAGCTAAATTGGAAAAGCATAACAGAAATTTAATACAAGGTGAGTTCAATGAAACCTTTATAGCAACATCCTCGCCAGTGGCACGTAAAGTAGCACGGTAAACTTGACCTAAACTCGCAGCTGCTATAGTCTCTGATGAGATGCTGCTGAAAACAGTTTCAAGGGGCTGACCCAGTTCTTCCTCTATGATACCAAAGGCAATCTAAGACATTATTATGCCATACATCAGATGATAATTCTATGCTAACCACTTAGCATAAAATAGATTAAACAACAGTTGAGGCTCGGTAATTAGATTTACTTGATTGGGAAATGAAGGGACATCATCTTGAAGAATGCAAAGTTCACTCATATAATCTTCTCTAATGATATCTGGCCTGTTTGCAAGGACCTGTCAAATGAAAGAAAATCTATGATCAACTGGTAAACACAAAACAAATGTTTGACAGAACTGAACAACAACACACCTGACCAGCTTTAATAAATGAAGGCCCCAGATCACACAAGAGGTTCCTAAGCTGTCGCGCACGAAATGGAACAACTTCTTCATCTCTTCCAACTAGGAAATCATACACCAAGGCAGACCAATACAAGCCCAGACTCAAAACTATCTCCACTCCTCGTGAAATTAGAGACAAAATAGATCCTCTTGATCCTAATACCTTATTCCTCACCTAACAGCCGACAAGGGAAAAAATAATCAAACAAAATTTTCTTCGATTAGGAAACAAACATTCACCGTATTGAAATAAATTTGCTTAGTTCACTACCCTCCCATGCTGAGATCAACCTATCCCCTTTCAACCAACGAGAATAATGAACATGTACAGTGACAATATTTCCATCTTATACCAGAATGCTTGACATGTTAATAGTACAGAATAATGTGAAGCTTTCTAAGTTGGTGATAAATAAAGTACAGTCTAAGTATATTCACTAGAATGATAATAAACTTAAAAAATTAAAATCACCGATGAAAACAACATCCAAACTGACCGTACTATCAAAGGTTTTTCCCATACACATGAAGTGAGAATTGCATTGTTGAGAGACCCTAAACCCTTCCTACATGTTAATTAAAATTGACAAAGGTTTTTCCCATACACATTCGGAGAAGTTATGAAAACAGCTTATCAAATTTCAGCTTATTTTCATAAGCTCTCCAAGATAGCTTATGCAAACAGTCTAAACTAAAACAATTTAACTTTATTCAAGATTATCTGCTGGCATAAGCATAAGCCCTCGTTGTGAAACTTGAAAGAACTTATGAAAACAGCTTATGACATGTATGTAAGCTGTTTTCAGCTTATTTTCATAAGTTCTCCAAGATAGACTAAGAGAACAGCTTACACTTTATACAAAACAATTTAACTTCATTCATTCTATCACTTGTTTTAGAAATAGCTCATATAAACACTTGTAACTATAAGCTGCAAATTAAGTATTAATCCAATCATGGCCTAAATGAACAACAAACATCAATAAATAACAAAACACAGCGAGAAATGCTAAAAAAAACGTACAATCTCAGGTGAGTACTTGCGAAAAGGTATACAAACACCACGCTCAATATCAAGCTGCTCCAACGCACTATTATTCGACTTTGAATTACTCGGCAGCTGCAACGGCCTCACAACCGCGCCGTTTCCCGTCGTTGACGCCAAATTCGAAACTCGCACTCTCCGCACTTTCCTCTGCTCGATTCTCGGCGAGAGAGTCAATTGAGGAGAAACTGTGTACAAAGAGTTGACGCAGAAGGATTCCATGGAGAGTGAGGATGAAGAGAATTGAGAATTGAGATTTTGTGAACCCTAGTTTGAAGAAGAAATTTGGGGCATTTTGATGCTGAGAGATGAAGATGAAGATTCTGAGAGTGAATAAGTTGAGAAGTTAGTTATTTGAAAATTAGTTTTTGATTTAAATACGGAAATTGGGATGTGAGAAAAGTGTGAGGGTGGGGTTGGGAGGGAAAGGACAGCCACATGAAAGAAGTTCCAAAAATTATGCTTTGCATGCTTGTGGTCTACGTGGCCTAATAGAAAAACGTTCATAAATGCATTTTATTTTTATTTTTTTAATTTGGTCTCTAATTTGGTAAGGATTATTATAAATGGATAATAATAGATCGTAACTATGGATTATTATAATTAGACACAAAACTATAGACAAATATACGACACCATTCACTGTTACCTAATGCATATATTTTTTTATTTACTTCCTCCTCCTTTGCTTCTTTCTTATTTATGGTCATCTTTCCCTTGTTTCTTTTTTGTTTCTTCTTTCTGATTCAGTCATGAGCAAAAACAAATCATCTTTCATTCACTAATAGTTTCTCGTCACACCTTCATCTTTGTGCAATTCCACCCTCTCATGCTATTTTCAGTCACTCCAGCTCCTGCCGTAACGCCATATTCCTCCACTGTTCCTCGTCCTCGTTTTCATGCTCAGGTTCTTTCCTTTCTCTACTCTTGTTTTTAAAATTTTAGTAGCTTGTAGTTATTGTTTTACCTTGGTTGAGGAAAACGTTGGTTTGATCCATAAATAGATAGGAAAAAAAATCCTAAACCCAAATAATTTTTGTTTTATTCCCACTTATTATCTCATTTCATTACTTCATTCTTCCATTTTTATCATGGGGTGAGATGGTTCCTTCATCATTTTCGTTTTCCCCCAATTTCAAATCACAAACCCTAAATTTTTGAATTGACTAAATAATGAAATTGATTCAGGTTTTATATAATGAATATATTCAATATTAATTTTCTCAACTTAATTTCATGATTATAGACTTAGACATTGCTAATACTTAAATCTGATACCCCATAATTTGATACCCTCCTTCGTATTACAATTTTTCTCTTATATTTCTCTGTTATGTTTTTTCTGTTGTGTTGTGATGTTTCTTTCTAATGACAAAGTATGTGAGGTACATTATGTGTGTTTATCTCGACGAAGTCCACGCTTACATTTTGAGCTATTTTGTGCATATTTGGGGTGTCAATTGCCCCCACAATTGAATTCATGGATAGTCCAAATGATTTTGTTGATTGTGGTAGTATTCATGATGAAGGCATGGAAGTTGACAACTTTAATGTTGAAGATGAAGATGCATGGTGGGAGCCTAAAACAGATATGTGTTTTTCTAGCATAGATGATGTTAAATCATTTTATAGGGAATATGCTTTGAGAAAGGGTTTTGATTGGAAGATTAGAACATCAGTAAAAGGAAATGATGGGGAGGTATGCTACTTAATTCTTGCATGCACAAGAGATCGGGCTAAAGTGACGAAAAGTGTATGTACATTGAAGTCACGTCCGATAATGGGAAAAAGTTGTCCTGCTAAGATTTGTATCAAGTTGAAAGCAGATGGATTGTGGTACATTAAGAAATTTGAGCCTAATCATTCTCATCGTACCAGCCCTAGAAAGGCAAGGTTGTTCAAGGCTAACAAGAATATGGACTTGCATGTAAAGAGGACAATTCAAATCAATGATGATGCAGGTGTGATGATCAACAAGACCTTTCAATCTCTTGTTAAAGATGCAGGTGGGCATGAAAATGTACCATTTAATGAAAGAGATGCGAGGAATTATGTTAACAAGGAACGACGTGCAATTGGAAAATAAGGTGATGGCAAGGCCTTGATAAACTATTTTTGTCAAATGAGGAAACAAAATCCAAATTTCTTCTATGAAATAGATTTGGATGACGATTTTCATGTAAGGAATGTCTTTTGGGCTGATGCAAGAAGTAGGGTTCTTATGAGTATTTTAGAGATCTTGTAACTTTCGACACAACATATTTGACTAACAAATATGATATGCCCTTTGTTGTTTTTGTTGGTGTGAATCACCATGGTCAATCAACATTACTTGGATATGTGTTGCTATCAGGAGAAGACACAGAGTCGTTTGTATGGCCTTTTAATTTGTGGCTTCGTTGTATGCTAGGAAAGCCCCCTGTTGGTACTGTGACTGGCCAATGTAAGGCAATGTAAAATGCAACCGAGGTAGTTTTCCCTACAACTCGCCACAGGTGGTGTTTATGGCATATAATGAAAACAATTGCCGAAAAACTCAGCGGGTATGGTGATTATAAAAGGATTAAGTTTGCAATGAAAGAAGTTGTTTATGATACGTTCACAATAGATGATTTTGAAGAGAAACGATGTTCCTTCATCGAAAAATTTGAGCTTCAACAAAATCATTGGTTGAGTGGATTGTATAACGAACGTCATAGATGGGTACCAACCTTCTTAAGAAAATATTTTTGGGTCGGTATGTCAACAACTCAACGAAGTGAGAGTATACACGCTTTCTTTGATGGTTATATCAATTCAACGACAAGTCTAAATCAATTTGTGAAACAATATGATAATGCTTTCCGAAGTCGAGCAGAAAAATAATTTGAAGCAGATTTTAATTCGATGAATACCACAATTTCTTGCGGGTCAAACTCATCAATTGAAAAACAATTCCAAGGTGAGTATACTCATGCTAAATTTAAGGAGGTTCAAGCTGAATTTAGATCTAAAATGAATTGTGCTTATTCATTGAACACTGTGGAAAGTTGCTTTGCCACGTATCATGTGTTGGAGGATGTGTTAGTTTGGGATAGAACAAAAGATCATGTATTTAAAGTTGTGTTTAATCGAGAAAACCATGATCTCAGTTGTGAATGTTCATTGTTTGAATTTAGAGGTATTTTGTGTCGGCATGTGTTATGTGTGTGTGCTCAAGAGAGGGTTAAAAACGTACCAGAGAAGTGTGTTTTAGCTAGATGGAATAAAAATATTAAAAGGAAACATACATATATCAAGAGCAATTATTGTGTGACACAATTGAAGCCACAAATGGACAGGTTTGACAAGTTATGCAAGCATTTCTACGAGGTTGTTGAAGTGGCGGCAGAGTTTGAAGACACATCTAAGGACCTCCGTGAAATTTTACATCAGTTTACTTATGATTTACCCATCAGGAATGCTACAACTGAAAATGATAAAGGAAGTTTCAATGGTGACTCAAATCCAAACAATGGTACTGAAACTCACAGTCCATTGCGGGTTAAACGTAAAGGCCGCCCTCCATCAAAAAGAAAAATGTTTGCAATCAATAAAGCTATTAAGAAGCCAAGTAAACGATCCAAACAGAGTGATGGCAGAGGAACTAATGTATGTTTTATTTTATTTACAACTTTTGTAATCACCATGTATATATGGATATTGCATCTTAATTTTCTGTTTGTCCAAATTTGTAGGACACCAATTCTCAAAGAGTGACAAATGAGTTTGACAACAACATTTACATTGAACCATCTGTTGATGTTGTAAGTGGTGGAAATTTGCTAGATGCAAGTACAATGGTAGTTAACTAGTATGGACAACTCTAATATTTTTTGGACAAAAGCTAATGCACTCATTGCTAAGAAGATGAAGTGGCCCTTTTGTGTGTATATAACAAGACTTATATAACAATGATATTGTGTTTTTTGGTGGCCAAATCATGGGGACAAAAGGTCTATACATGGTCATAAATTTCGGTTTTTTTGTTTGTTTTGGAAAACATGTTTGTAAAGTTAACATTAGGTACAATGTTAGTTAACTTATGTAATTTAAGTTTTATTTTGTGATGTACTTAATCAACCATGGAAATGGTGTTGTAGTAATGGACAAATTAGTGAACAATATAATGTAGCAATGTTATTTTGCAAGTTCATGTCAAAGCTCTGAAATTCCATACAACTTATCAATGAAATATTATGGGTGTGTGCTTCTTATGTGTCTTGTATCATTATAAGGGGAAAAAATAGTCTTCTGTTTTTCTTGTAGATGGGAAGGAATTGTCTTATATTTTTCTTGCCTAGCTTCCTGTTGGTGTTGTTCCAGGTTTAGGTGCAGCTGGGAGTTTGTTTGTTTTATCTGTTTTAGCCGTTTGTGTTTTGGCTGGGCAGTTTGTTTGGGTGCTGGTATGCACGCCAGTTTTCTGCTGTTAGCAGGTGGCCTTGTACTCTGCTGTTTCGGTTTGTATCAGGAGGGGTGAGGTGTCTGAGTGTTTTGTTTTGTTTGTTTGGTTTCCGTCTATATCCGGAACCTTTTGTAGCCCTTTCTTGTGCGAGTTTGTTTGCTTCTTGCGACATCTCAGCCTAATAAATTTGTCGTTTAAAAAAAAGGTGAAAAAATAGTCACAACTTAAAATTTGAGAATAGAAAAAAGATGTTGTTAATCTTTTGTTAAATATCATGTATTCACTTCAAAGATTTCCGCAGGCGCCTTGTTAACAATACCAACCGCCTTGTTAAATTACAGTTTATCATGAAGATACTACAAGACTAAAATTGAACCAGTCATAAATAGTAGGCACTTAATAAATTCCAAAAGCAATCATTACCATTATCATAATACAATACATTTTCATTATGATACAAATACTATGATGTTCAATCTTACATAATCGTTTTAGACAATCACAAAATAGTCAACAAGTGTAACAAATAAACCCTTCAATTTCCACCTAAAACCTAAGTACATAAGTAACAAAAAATCACTATAGCAGCAACAAAAAATGATACCCCGATTCCTTTCTTCTCAACATACAACTTGACATTTAACTTCTCAAATTTCTTATTGCGAATTTCCTTCATTATGTCGGAACATTTACAAGCTTGTTGAATTGGTGTTGTTTCAGATAATCTAATCCATGTAAAGAAGATAACAGTGGTCGACAATCCATGTGAAACGGACGCACACATAGTAGGAAAGCGTAGCCACAAGAACCCAACATTGCAGCAGCCAACTCGCACAACGCTGGGAGAAAACTGAGCATAAAATGTCCACTGCAAAAGCACAACAAATGCAGCTCCTAAAACTCTCAAAAGCTAAAAACAATTCTATCTAAACAACACCCTTTGTTTTTAGAATCTTAATATCATCATCCATGCTTGCATCATTTTTAGAATGGTGTAGACACTTTCTTGAACATGAGTGTTCCGCAATCTTAACATCACCCATGCCTGAAGCCTTTTTAATGAGATTGGATGCAGCAACTGCCGTCAAATTGATGTCTAATTAAAACTAAAAACATAAAAGTTAACTGTCAAATTGAATGTTAAAAGAAGAAATACATGTATTTGTTGCACCTGATAGAATTGGAAATTGGTAATTCTATCTAAACAACAATATCACAGCCAAAACAACTAACCACCCTTTGTTTTCAATTATGACTAATTGAAATTGGAAGAGTTTCTAGACAATTTTTTCACTGCAAAAAGAAAACACGGTCATGAAACAAATCAACACAATGTTCATAGCTTCACACATAAAACTTTAGCGATGAAGCAAAAAAAAAACCAAATAAACTTTCAAACATGTTCAATGACAAAGGAAATATAGTTTCAAAGGGAAATTAAATATTTTACCTTTTTCTTTTTAATACCCATAGCCATCAAAAGAAAAACTGAAGAACACATTGAACACCAACACAATACAGTTTCAGATGAAATTGAAATTGAATGTAAAAGGAACCGAATATGAGATTGTCATACACGATGAAGGAGATGGAGATTTGAGATTTACCTATATCAATTTGCTTCAGTCAATGGTGAAAAATCAGAGGAGAACTTGCCGATTGCAGGTGATGTGAGAGAAGAGAGAAGAGGTTCGTAGGGAGAGGGAACACACCGCAATGAACAGGGAAAGAAGAAGATAAATTGGATTTTCCAAAACTGTCCTTGGTTTAATGTTGAAATTTCGAAATTGTCCGTCCTTGTAGATATGGTGTCGTATATTTGTCTATAGTTTTGTGTCTAATTATGATTTCTGTTAAGGCAAATAGGTGGATAATTTAAGTTTTAAAAACATGAGACCCTACATGTATATAATACGATGTTCCTATTAATGGAGTATATATTTTTTTGGTGAATTAAAATAAAACAAAAGAAAAGAACAGAAAGACACACTAAGTGCCCACCGTATCCCTAGACAACTGATCTAAGAACCCAAAAGGCGGAGAGGACCATGTAGTGACACTCATAGCGGAAGAATTCCTGTATTTTGTCAACCAATCAGCACTGAGATTAACTTCTCGATATATATGTTGCAAGACTAAATCAAGGGCATGGTCGATCAAACTGGTAATCCTTAGCAGCAACGAACTATATTCATGAAACTCTAACTCATTTCTTCGAGTCAACAACTAAATAGCCTCTAGGCTATCTGATTCTATGATTGCTCTTGAATGCCCATGCTTTTATAATGGGACTAGAGGAATGTTTTTAACACCCTTTCATAATTCATAACATTTGATCTTAAATAGGAGAAGAAATTGACAAAAAATAAAATTCTATTTACACTATACATGAATTATTTTTTACTAAATGCATTTGTTCCCTTGGTTTACATTTTGTTGATCTGTTTGTGAAGGAATCTTGCAGACAAGGTTGTAGCTGCTGGGTATTATGTGGTAGTTCCTGATTACTTCTACGCCATCCCTATGATGATGACTGTGTCGACATGCATTTACCTATTTGGATGAAAGACCATGAACAAGTTAGTACTTTTCTAATGACAGTACTTGGTTGTTAATGATTCTTTTTAAATAAGAAAAAACTGTGTTTATATTGAATTTCAATTTTTGGTATCCTTAGTAGAGCTTTCATAACTCCGAGCCACAATTATGATTAAGTGACTGTTTGGAACTGAGGTGGAAAACTTGTAAAGGTGCGTTTTTTCAAAGCTAGAAATACTTGTTTCTTATTTTCAAGTTAAAAAGGCATGTGAGCGGAAGACAGCGGCAAAAATAATTTTAACCAAAGTAACACATGCTGAGATGTTTGCCTTGTGTAATGTTATTACGCTTGCCACATTTATAGGTGGTTTTCATTTGTAGATTAAACATCATGGATTGTTTCAATTCGGATGTACAAATATCGTGACTTGTATATGAACTGTAATACATAATTTTCTGGTGCTTGCATATCTTATATTTATAGGACAAAGGTTTTGAAGCTTCACAATCCATAATTGAAGCCTTAAAAAGTAAAGGTGTGTCTACTATTGGAGCTGCTGGTTATTGTTGGCGTGGTGAGTGCCTTTCACTTGTTTGGTTTTCTTACCCTCCTCTGTGTATGTAGCAGTTTTCGCCCGTCTTAGGCATAATATTGGTTTTATAAGTTTAAATATAACTAACTTATACTATAAACTCGGAAAGTACTGTTTTCTTCTTTTTATCAGCTAAGAATGTGTGTGAACTGGGGAAATCCAAACTCATTTAAGCTGTTGTGTTGGCACATCCATCATCTATCACGGTAGAGGACATCGATGGTATGAATTTTTATCATTCAAAGTGATAGTAAGTATGCACAGTCAGATACTTAAAATAAAGTTGGTGTTTAATGGATGATTCATTTGAACAAAAGAAAGAATTAGATGACATTTAGGGATTTGAGATTTCAGGATTTAGGGATTTGAGATTCAATTTGGGGATATTGATTTTTGGTTGAGGGACTAAAGTGACCATTTTTTACTTTCACTTTAGTCCTTGTGACACCTCATATGCCATTGTCATTATACCAATTGCGTCACATCATCACTTAACATAATAACTTAACGTCATGGACTAAAATGACAACGAAAGTGCAGAGTCAGGGACTTATTTGTGACTAAAGTGATAACGAAAGTGCAGAGTCAAAGACTTATTTGTATTTAATCCTGAGTCAGGGAGACCTCTGTGACAGCGAACTGCGGAATCAGGCACTAAAGTGACTATTTGCTCTACAAATAACACATGTAACAGATAGATAAAAATAAATTTAAATATTAAAACAAATGTAACAAACACGATATGAAAATATATTTTTTTTGTTTTTTTTCTTTATCATTTAAAAAGTGTAACAAACTAGATGAGTGTATTTATACTTACTTTTTCATCATTCCAATTATACCCTTAAACAACTTTTTCTATAATAAAATTGTTGTTGGTGTTATTAAAAAAAAGAATTTAAATTATATATATTTTTATATTATTGTGTCATTAAAATAAGATAATCGTGATTAGTTTGGTTTGTTATAACTTGAAAACAACAAACATTTATAGTTTTTTCTTTCATTTCGTTTGAGATAAAAACAATAGTGATAGAAATACGAATAAAAGGAAAGTATGAACACAATAAAACAGACAAATGGTTATACAAATATCACACTTTCCCTTTGTTTAATGGATGTTAGCAATGTACGTGGGCCATCACGAATGAAACCCAACTATCTGATACAATATAAATACGATACGACACTGATACGTTGATATGAGAAAATTTTAAAATTTAAGATACGATGCAGTCAGGATACTTCAATAAAAAATTAATTATAATGTACAAATTAAAACTCAAAATACAATCTATGAGCTAAAACTCAAAAGAAACAAAATAGACGCAAAACTTAGACCAAACAAACATAAGACAACAATAAGACACAACAATAATTTTCTCTTCACACGACAATCAACAATAGCAGCGTTCTCAAACAAGAAAAAGACACAAAACAGACAGTGAACAACAACATAAATATAAGCACAAATAATATTGATAATAAAGAAAGTGACAATCAATCAACTACATGTATGATATACCCCATAAAGAGAACACCATTACTTAGTCAATTACATAAATACAAGAAATAATACAAACATCATGTATCCCGCGTGTATCGACTTTCCACCGCATATCCCTCGTGTATCCCCGATGTATCTGAAATGTATCAGACAATTGTTCTTTTAAAAAAGAAAATTTAATCTTAGATACTAACGAGATACATATCAGACATGTATCAGTGTAGGATACATATCAGATACCAGAACGTCATCCATTTTGAAGTGTTGGGGCTCAAGAGGTCATGGCATTTGCCTCATTAAAAACAGAAGAATTATATTTATTTATTTTGCGGTAATAGTCAGTAGTCAGTTTGGTCTCTAAATATGTAAAGACTAAAGAGTAGTCACAATAGTTCTTCAATGTATACAATTTTAAAATAGTATTTGATTGCACACTTTATTAGTTAAAATAGTCCCTGACACTAAAACAGTCACTCAATACTCACAATAATTATTTTCATATAGGGACTAAATGACAATAAATAAGTATTTATAAGGACTGATATGATAATAAGTAAGTATATTGAATCAATATGACAATGTTAATAAAATATTTTAATGTTTGAGACTAGGGACTATTATCTATTGCAGTTGTTTGTTAGACATTTTGGAACCAAAATTACTATTACCTCGTTTATTTATGTTTACTAGCGAAAAGACGGGCACTCACGTGCCCATCTTTCTGTTTTTTTTATTGCGTTAACGTTTGAAAATTATAAACGATGTTTTTTTTATGAAATTTTGATTTTGATTAAAACTAAAAATTATAAATGTTTGTTGCTTTCAAGTTATAACAAACCAAACTAACCATGATTATCTATTTCAATGACACTAATAATATAACAAAAAATATATAATTTAAATTTTTTTTAACGACACCAACAACAATCTTTATTATAGAAAAAGTTGTTTAAGTGTATAATTGAGATAATGAAAAAATAAGTAAATATATTTATCTAGTTTGTTACATTTTTTAAATATAAAAGAAAATAAAACAGACATATATATATTCATATCATGTTTATTATATTTTTTTAATATTTAAATTTATTTTTATCTATGTTATTTGTATTGAAAATTAAGAGCATTTTTAGAAAAAAAATCGACACAAAAAAGCTGAAAAGGTTGTTTTATAAAAAAAAAACTAATAAGTAAACAAAAATTAGACTTGAGAGAGCGAGAGAGCCATATTCCATTCGTCAAAAGTTGAAACCCTAAGCGGCGGGAAAAATCGAAGCATTTCCAGCGGGAAACAATAATTAGAGCAACAAAATCACACTATTTCTAATTCACTCACCTCACTTTCCACAACTCTCTCTCTCTCTCTCTCTCTCTCTCTCTAGGGTTTTACGATGTTCTCCAATTCCCAATTCGATGCCTCCAACGCCTTCTCCGGCGGCGGTTTCATGTCCTCGCAACCCAACGATTCTTCTCCGGCACCGACTAAAGTAAGCGCTATCTCTCTCATCTCGCTGAAACGAAAATTTCGCTTTAAAGATTATCGATTCACTAATTTTTGTTTTTTTTTTGTTCTTTGTTCAAGAGTCGTGATTCTCAGGGTTTGATTCCGGTTACGGTGAAGCAGATAAGTGAAGCTTCTCATTCCGGTGATGAAAAGTCCAACTTCTCAATTAACGGTGTAGATCTGACTAATGTATGATTCGTTCCTTTTTTTTAATTAAAATTGTTTTAGCGTTATAATACTTGCTTAATTTGCTACAAGATTAGTGAATTATGTCATTTCTTTCTTTTGTATGATTTTCGTGGATCTGTTGCAGTACTTTCATGCTGTTTGATTTAAATCAATATTGTTTGCATATAATAATCTAGTAATTTTTTATGTAAATTTGAGAACAAACCAGCAATTTAGTTCATAAACTGTTATAAATAGTCCTTAAAATATATGAAATCAATCAATTTAGTTTATAAAGTACTCTAACACGTGTCACTGTTTTATGTGATTACGTTAAATTATGTCATTTTCTCATTATTATTGGCATTGATTTGTCAGTGGTTTGTGTCTCGTGTAAATGCTTCATAGCTAAGGTGTATCATAACCCGTCAATTTAGTCCTAACATCTTGATAGCAGGGACTAAATTAACAGATTTTATATACTTGAAACACTAATTATATTTGTATAGTTTATGGACTGAATTGAAGAGAGTGAGATTTTAGAGACTATATGAATGATTTATTCTAAATTTGAAGCTAGCTTTTGTGGTAACAATTATAATTATTTTTTTTTAAAATTAAAACATCACCCATTCATACACCACAGTCATTACTGTAGCATGGTTATTTTTGGACAAATTACTAGCAGTTGATTGTTTATCTTGCAAAGTTAATTTTTTTTACAAAATATGAGTGAATTTCAAACATGATTTTTTACATTTTTTGTTTTGTTATGATGCTTTGTTATTCCTCTTATTTAACTCGCCGTATATTTTTGGTTCAGGTTACATTGGTTGGATTGGTGTATGAGAAAACAGAGAGGAACACAGATGTTAATTTTGTTTTGGATGATGGAACTGGACGGATCAAATGCCGAAGATGGTACTTTTTGCAGGCTAAATGCTATGTTGATTATTTAAGACTTATTTTCGGAGAAATTTCTTAACATGTGTTGTGGAAAGTAGACTGAATTTCATTATTGGTTGTTTAATCAGGGTAAATGAGACTTTTGACACAAAGGAAATGGAAGAAGTACTGTAAGTACTTTAACTATGGTTACATGATATAGATTTACCGAGTCTGGGGTTGTAATATTTCTCACCTTCTCTAATTATTCATTGACAGGAATGGCATGTATGTTCGTGTTTATGGGTCCTTGAAAAGCTTTCAAGGTGTAAGGCAACTTGTTGCCTTCTCTGTCAGGCATGTTTGCCATACCCATTTTGTTTATATTTTATCAAATATTCCATGGTTGATTATTTGCTTTCAGTTTGTTGCCTGCATGATTTGATTTTCTCTTCTGAATCTTTGATAGCATATGTTAGCCTTTTGTCACTAGTTCAAGGAAAATACATACCAGGTGTCTGCCTCTTTCGTATCATCATATAACCTATATAATTATAATTTGGATCGATAAGTTCTAGAATGTGTTTGTCGATATCCAACCTCTCGGGTGCTTGATCATATATGGGTGATTGTGTATAGGCAATTGCTTTGTCCTGAGGGTTAGATTTTCATGTTTTGTCTCATGGATCTGTTCAAATTATGGGTTATGGTACTATTAACCGAAACAATGTTGTTCAATCCCTTGTCTCTCATCTGCACCTAAGTGAGATCCTTCTGTGGATACAACTCTGATTTGTTGCTTTCTCAGGAAGGGGGTGGGAAAGGGTAACTAGTGTGTAACTGAATGCTTAATAGGAGCAAGTTGGAATAGTGCTGGGGGCGGTGAGATTTAAATTTAAATGGTTCCAAAGCCTGAAGATTGTAAAATCATTTTACAGTCCCCTGATGGATGACACCGACAGGACATATCCTACAGTTCAGCTGCAGACTTGCAACCATTGATTAATGATTCAAAACACCATCTAGTGTATGCTTCCAATGTTGAGCTTTTGCTTTGTGGTTTGATCACTGAGCTTGGGAGTCATTACTGATATGCATTTTGTGTGATTGGTGGTGTTGCATCTGCCTCTAGTGTATTCTTTTGGCTGCTTTAAGAGGTTTCATTAATGGGTGTTATGTAGGTTCTTACTAGATATTTGTTTCTTCAATTATCTATCACTGTTCTATTTTGCTAAGATTAATAATGCATAGAGAAGAAACTTTTGCTATCTATTCTTATTGGAAAATTTGTTTGTTCCTGCTATGTCAGCAGTGTTGTATCTTTGCTTGTGTGCCTGCCTGTTATGTCTTGTGACAGTGCGTTTGTGCCTAATAAAATTTTGCTATTAAAAAAATAGTGCATAGAGAAGAAAAGAGGAGAGAACAAAGGGAATGAAGCTCTGCTAGGTTTCAAGCAGTTAGTGTATACAAATGTGCAATAAGTAAAAGACTAACCTACCCTAAAGCAGAGTGAATAATAGAAGCATAAAAACCTATTATCTAACAGCCGACACATTTCCAGTAAAATAAAACATATTTAAGTTTTCAACGTATCATTTAGTTCTCTCTGTTATTGGTTATAAAATCCTAAGATCAAAACAAACAAAAAAATGAATCTGCGTATTTTGTAGCTCAATTTTTCTTGGTTGTGAATGTTTTATTGCTTCTAGAATTTCACTGTCAGTTTTTCATTTTCTATCTCAGTTACTTTTTTTGAATTTCATCTTGTGTTTTTCATTGTCAGTCTGAATCAACTTTGACAAATGCGATGTCAAAATTTACACCTTACAGAACATGGGGATGATGTTTGCCTTATTTAGCCTGCTTTCAGACTATGTTTTTGCAAAATTGTTAGTTTAGTTTGCGAGCACACCCAAGTTTAGAGTCAACTAGGCTAATTTATTTTAACTCAGTATTTAATTCTGTGAATGAACATCAACTGGTACATGATTGTTTTTGCCTAATGTTACTCAAGTTTGTGATTATATTTTCCACATAGCTCAAAAACTTATAAATCGTTTGTCTAATAGCTGGTATCTAATTAGTTTCAATTCAAATTGAACTATTAGTAAAGACATTCTTATACCTGGTTATGGGTGTCCTTGTTACATTTGTGGAGGTAGAAACTGCATATTCAAAAAAATAATTCCCAATAAAATGATTTTTTGGTTTGTAGTTTAGTGTTTTACCTGTTTGATGAATTACAAAGCATGATATTTAGCAGTGGAAAAGTGACTTGCTAAATTGCCTTACATATACTAGCGTGCTCAAGTTTCACTATGAGAAATGTCTTTTATTTGTCAAATTGGCTGTTTTAATCATATGGTTATTTCATATTTGTGATGTTTCACAGGCCTGTGACAAATTTTGATGAGATCCCGTTTCACTTTATCGACTGCATACATAACCACCTCCGCAGCAAACTAAAGGTACACAGTTTTTGTATTTTATCATACTATTTTTTGTTATATTATTGCATGATAATTGATGGCAGTGGATACTGCATAAACTTTCTGGAATTTAAGCAATAAGAATTGTTTATAACCCATTTATAAGATCATTGGAAGTTTTGACTATTCTATTGTGTCTTTCTTAAGTTGTCAAACATGATAATTTAACATAATGCCTTACTTTTGTTTTTTGGATTATAGATAGAAGGAATCACTTCTGCACTTCCTTCATCAAACTCGTCTATGAATACTCCTGTCAGAAATGTCTCAAATGGATCTCAGGCACCATCATCAAATCCGGTATGATATTTGATGTAAGTAGCTGTTTCTTTAGTTTTTGATTGGATTGCTGATATAATTTTTCTAACTTCAGGGATATGTACAATATAGCACTGATGGACTCAAGGATATTGATAAATTGCTCCTTAACTATCTGCAGCAGCATTCACACATGTGAGTTACTAAAATTCAGACAAAAAATGAAGTTGTATTTATTACCTTTCATTAATGGTTTCAAGTAGGATTACCAAGGACCCGTGTACTTGGTGAAAACATTTTCTATTTTCACTTTCTTAAATTTGTGTTAGTTTTACATGTTACAAGGAGATAACAGACTCTTGAAGTGATTAATTGTATGCATTTTTGGAAACAATGAAAATGTCATAAAACTGTTGTCAATATTTCTGGAAATCCATCATCTTTAACCAACATTTCATCTTTTCCATTACAATCATTCACTTCAAGATTCTCTCAATCAAAGCAAAATGAACATGGGTTTTAGAAAATGAAACAATGATTCAGCAGACCCTAAATTTTTCATCAACAATATTTGCTAATTTCAGCTTATATGATACTGAAAGATGTTGAAATTGATTTTACATTGCAGAGATATGGGAGTACATGTTGATGAGTTATCAAGAGAGCTCAAGCTTCCATTGGACAAGATCATGTCAGTTCTCTTATTTTTTATATTTATGTCTCATTATGGGTTTGCAAAATATTTGCTTGATTTAACTCAAAGCTGCTCATAATGCCAGGTTGTTGCTGAAGACTCCTTTAGAGGAAGGTGTGATTTACTCCACCATAGATGATTCCCACTACAAACTTGCTTGATATTTTGTCATCTAGAGAATATAGCCGAGGCTCAGGCTAGACTGGGACAAGAACCACCGGTGATATTGATGCTGGTCTGTTTTGGTTCATAGGTTGATGTAGATATTTTCTGGATCAATTAATCTTTTACTATATTGTTTTTTTGACGATCTATTACTATATGCTTAAAAACCGTATTATATCTTTTGTCTAAATTACCGAACACTTTAAATGATCTAACGTCTGAATTTAACATCTATCTTCTATTTTTATTTCTTCACCATGATTGTGTGATTTTTTTGTTTGTTTATAAATGACCTATTTTAGGGTCGGCAATACTCATACTCATTTAAATTCAGGGGAAAAAATTGCAAAATTAATATCTGTATTGAAAGTCTAAAAGACTGAGCTAAAAACTTGTTTTTTTTGTTCCGAACACCCCACTTACAAAACACTTAAAAAGTGTTTTATTTTGTATCACCTGTTTTTTTTTTCTTCACTGTTACCAATATATATTGTATTTTATTATTCGTATGTTAATCTCTTAACAATAAACCGGTGCGAGGGAGATGTCAACAATCTAGTTTATTATTAGTTTTCTTTTCTTCTATGTGCCCGTTTGGTTACCTGTTTTCTAGGCTCAAACGGGAGTTTGGAAAACTTAAACGTGGTTTTACCTTTTGTCCTAGTGTTTGGGTAACTCAACATGATTCAACTGAACGTGATTCTACCCCCAAACCCACGTTTATTAAAAGTCTCAAATTGGAGCTTTTGCGGCAACTCAAAATCAATTCAGGAATTCAACTTTTTGTCGTTGATGTACTTTCCCAAATTAACCCCATGATCTTTCTCGGCCATGTTTCTGCTTCAGCCGTTCATACTTCAAACATTCTCTCTTTGGGTTTGAGAAGAAGATGGAACTGAGTTTTTTTTTTCACAAAATGAAATTGGGTTTAAGGGCCCATTAACTTCTCATTCTTTTTGACAGATTCTTTTCTAAGAAAAAACTGTTTGACAACATTTGTCAAAAAACATTTGTTAATTTTTTTCAAGAGGCAAAATTTGTTAATTTTTTTTATCCAATTTTTTTTAATTAATATGTGAAAAAATTAATATAATATACCTAGCTCAAATTAAACTATCAAATTAATATGCATTTTGTTTTAAAATATTTACTAATCTACAAATAATTAAATTGATAATGCAACAAAAATTTGAATAATTAAATAAAATAGAAATGAAATTTAATTTTAAATAGATATTAATACCCCCTAAAAAAATAGTTATTAATACCCATTTTGGTAATTATGCATTCAAAATCAATTTTTATCCAAACTATCCAAACAACATGAATTTATAAGAATCACAATCAATTCACATTCAACTCACTTTTAACCAAAATCAATTCTGTCAAACTCAATTATATCAAAATCAATTCTCTTCGCAGCCAATCCAAACACACACTAAGAAGAACCATGGAAGTGATTTTTGTGTTTAGGGGTTTAAGGGGTTAAGAACTAAGAAGAGACTGCAACGGCTGCGTTTTGTGGAGAGACAAACAAGAAGAAATGTTGTAAAATAAATGAATATACTTTTTTATCAAAATAAACTTAAAAAAACCATAAATGAAATACATAGTGAAGAATTATTTTCAAATTTTCGATATATTGAATGACTATTGTGGTTAATTGTTAATTTTTACAGATAAAAACTTATTTAGCCTATTATATGACCTTATTCATAGGGTTAAAGAAGTTCATTCTCGCTAAAAAATCATTAAAAAAAATTCATCCTCGTAGAAAAAGTGACATATTTTGGTCACTATAAAATTTTTCATGCACGCATTTTTAATCTCTATGGTTAAGTCAGTATATATTGTGAATATTTTTTTCAAATATGTTTAGAATATCATAAAAGGATCTTATAAAAAAGTTATATTTCGTTCCTTTTATCTCAAACTTTTGAAACTTAAAAAAGGCGTATTTGTCTACGTGAGCTTAGCTCGACTATTAAAGACAATGCGTAATATATGCAAGGTCTGATGTTCGAATTTTGGACACCACCATGCTAAAAAAATTAATATTTTATAATATTATAAACATGACTGAAAAAATTATCCAAAATTTAAAAGTCTAGGGATAAATAACCAATTTTAAATTTTTTAAAAAACAATAAAGAGTAAAACCGTGTAGGAAAATTCTGTAGGAATGGAAACAACTTATATCCGATTGATTGTTTAAATGAATGAAATATAAATATGTTTAATGGGTTTCGAGTAAAATGGAATTTAAAGAGAGTGATGTGATAGCAAAAATAAAATGAAAACGTAAAAAAAAAAAAGATAAAATGAGGTGTTTAATGGATATAGAAAAATTTGGGATGTTCAAATTTATTTGATTATTGAAAAATTTATGAAGATTAAATACGAGTGAATCACTATTTTGGTTCTCGAAAGTAAAAATTGTAGGAATTGGCGGACATCAATCAATTTTATTCATCCTTAACTTAATTTAACTCGTTGAAAAAGGACATGTAAAGTTAGTGATTTATGCACAGTAAGTTAACATGGAGATTTTATAGAAATGAGCTAAAAACAGCTTATAGGCATGTTGTAAGTCATTTCCATAAGTTTTTCAAAACTGACTTTTATGTGCTTATATCAGTAGATGATCTCAAATAAGAACACTCAACATACCTTAAAAAGCATGAAGACACACATAAAGCTGGATATGTATCAGTCAAATAAGAATACTCAACATACCTTAAAAAGCATGAAGACACACATAAAGCTGGATATGTATCAGTCAAATAAGAATACTCAACATACCTTAAAAAGCATGAAGACACACACAAAGCTGGATGTGTATCGGTTCTAGCTAAACAAACAAAATTAAGGAAAAATGCATGTAATAACGTAAGAGATACTAAAACTAATTTTAGGCTTCCATGTAATGACGTAAACTTTAAAGTTTGAGTGTAGTTTCTTGACAACAATATTTAAAGTGAAAAATTTTGAAGTTCAGTTGTTCAAATTGATACAGGAAAATTCGAAACTAAATGAAGCAATCAAATGTAAATCACACTACACGTATTTCATATGTCGCAACCTTTTGAGTTTGAGAGGGAATGTCCAAATTATAACTCATGTGGTTGACCTAATAAATCCTAAAAAAAAAAAAAAGAAAAGAAAAAACAACTAGTTATGACGACCGAAACAAATTACAAAGGAACACCTCGAGTTTGTAAAACATTTTTACATGGAATATTTAATGTATATTTTTTTTTGGTACAAGTTAATTTATATTTTTAGTTTTAGTAAAACATTTGTCCTTTTATACTAATAAAAGAGGTTATTTCATATGCATGTACATAAATGGTGGAAGAAAAAGTGAAATTTTCCAATAGTTGTTGAACAATCACAATCATGCAAAGAAGCAATATAGAACAACACAAGACAACTTTTCATTTTAATGCTACATTGATCCACCTAACTATTAATCCCTCAATTCACTGAATAACATTATCAAATAATGCACGAAAAAAGCATAAGTTAAAGATTCCTAAATTCTCGAATCAAAGGGCAATTTTGTTTGAGAAAATATTATTTTTTTCCTTTTCACTTTTAATTACAAAATGATCACTTTATTTTTTGTTTTCAAATATTTGTTTAAGAAAAATATTGATTATATTTGTATAGAAAACAAATAAAACAAATATATTGTTTTCAAAAATAGGAAATAGATTGACCCTAGTTGTTTAATTTGACAAAACAGAATTTAATTTTCTAACTTATTTAGAAAGCACAAACATTTTATATTGAAGGCATGTTCAACTCAACAACTTGTGTTACACAACACTAACAAATTTGTAAAGGCATCTGCACCAACATTTACAACTAGAACTAAAAGGAAGGTACATGGAGGTGAAGGTATCAGAATTAAAAGCATTGAAAAGAAAGATAATCTTCACCAGCAGATGTAATGACACAAACTACCCTTAATCATTGACTAACAATAAAAAGTAATGATAAAAAAGTTGAAATCAAAATACCAACGGCTAACACATAAAATTTGCATAAAAATTATGCAAAAAACTCATTAACATCAAAACTCAATTGTTGAAGCATGTCTAAAAAAAAGACATCAGAAATTTATTACCATCACGACCTACAATCAATGTTGTTTCTTAGATTTTTAGTGTTATGGGCGAACAAAAACAATTGTGTCCCCTTTTATTCATAGTATTAAATTTTTTTCGTATGTGTAGAGTGATAAACTTTGAAGAAAAAACCTGACAGTGCCGAAGCAAAGATACAAAATATAGGTTACAAATTTACAACAAATTTGCTTTAAAATGAAATAAAAAAACAAATTTAATAATGTATACTAACATTAGTGGAGCTACATGTATTACTCTTGAAAATTAAGAAAAACAAATTATTGTATGTCAAACAACCACATTTAAAAAATCACAACAAACAATACAAGATAAACATCTCTTTAAAATTAAAAATACAAGATAATTATCAAAAACTATATCTTTTAAAACTGACCAAGTCACGATTCCAATAAACAACACATTTTATTCATTTTGTTGATATGAAATGAATGAAAAAGTGAACAATTTAACGCTGCTAAGAAATTAGTCATTACAATCTTTAATATTGTCGTGAATTTCTTGACAGTTTATTTTAATCAATTAACAAAAGGAATTATTTATTCACATCATTTATCACTTTAAAATTATACTAAAAACATCAATAAAATTAATTATTTGTTTGATCTCTCACTTTATAGAAATGTGTAAAATAAAAGATATTTTTGTGTATCTATGAATGAAAAAAAAGTGTTACCCATATAAATATCTACATATATAATTATGAAAATTTTGTACATATCTACATAGTTATACCTACTATATATATGCAGTATTAATTTGGTATCTTTTATGTATGCGACCCTAGACGATCGTCTATTCTGATAATGTTCAAGGTCACCATTGTTTGAACAATAAAATGGTTATATTATGATATTAGTATACAATTTACTTATTTAAAACTATT
>Ga0228710_1000030_pt1 | contig 96904 bp, 52 predicted proteins | sample MedpolnodulmetaG_FD_177995 | JGI IMG/M metagenome (GOLD analysis project Ga0228710, IMG submission 177995) | Root nodule microbial communities from Medicago polymorpha collected in Santa Monica, California, United States - pink nodules | ecosystem: Host-associated > Plants > Roots > Nodule...
AATAGAGAGCTCACAAAGTGCATTCCATACACCGAAATTCACAGTTGATGCTTCCTGTGTTTTTCCTATCTTCTCCCTCCTTTGACTTGTGTTGACAAGTCCTTCTCATTTTTCTACTCCTTTCTGTCCCTTTGGAATTTAGAGTGTTCCTAAGACCATAGTCCCTATTCGGTTTATTATCCTTTCGGAAATAAGAACGGTCTTAAGAGCATAGTCCCTTCGATAATTCATTCTCTTCGGAATAAATAATATTTTAAGATCATAGTCCCTTTTCGGTATAATAAGAATGATCTTAAACATATATATTTTTCTTCAATTTATGGAGAAGTTAGATGTTAGAATGATCGTACACCATATTTGAGTGGTTGAAATACCATATTGATATTTGGAGAAGTGAGACGTTAGAATGGTGGTGACACCATATTTGAGTGGTCTCAGCACGAGTGGTTATAGTACCATATTGGTTTCAGTATTAAAAGAGTGGTCTTAGTATCATATTGAAGGTGTAATTCTCGAACGGTTGTCTACAGTGCAGTAGTTAACCGCATAGTTGTAGCTGAACTTGTTTTATCCTGGAGGCGGCATGGTTGATAGTCTGCCTTGCACAATTTTGAGCAGTATCACGAAACGTCTTAAAGAGAGCGACTTGGTCGTGACTCAACCTAGTAACAACTTCGGTAGAAAATAGAATTTGGAAAACCAAAATACAACAGGAATCCAAAAACAACATGATACCCCTCTGACCTCCCCTCTGAACATGACATCGTCAAATCCTATGCCTGCAGATGAGCAACAAAGAATTAAAGGACAAGCAGTTGGTCCAGCTGATGTTGGAAGGGTTACTATAAAACCTTCAGATGATTTCATCTCAGATGTTGGAATTATAACTGGTTGCTTCTGTTTCAATTTTCTTCAATCTTTTATCGAGTCTTTCACGTTCTCAACATTAGATATCTAGAACTCGTAATGAAACATTTTTTTTTTACCTTAACCCCATTCTAAGTCAGGTGAGGTTATCTAAAATAATTTACTTGGTATGAAGATTTTTTTATAAACATTTTAAAGTCGTTTTTAGTAAACCAATTTTATTTATAATAGTTCTTTAGGAATGAAATATGTCTGGCCTTCACATTTAAATTTAGAAGTTATTTTTTAACAAAATAAAAAGTTATTTTTTAATGAAAAATCATAATATAGGATATTAGAGACAATAATATCTTGATATCTGTTGTAAATAGGTTTTCAAGTAGAATTTGCAATAATGCAAGAATAATACTAGCAACAAACTCTGGTCAAACAAAAACATCGACCGTTCTAAATAGATTTCTAAGTAGAATTTGCAATAATGCAAGAATAATGCTAGCAACACACTTTGATCAAACAAAAACATCGACATACACGAAAAATCCATATAGATGCAACTTAAAGTTAAAAGAGATTTTTTTTAAAGGAAGTTAAAAAAGATTTGAAAAGATAAAAAAAAAAAATGTAGAACTTTTACATGCATAACCTTCAACAATAACTTGTGCATTTGGTCAACAAATAAAATAAAAACACTAACTTGTGCATCAATTCATTTATGATTTGCTAAAGAATTGACTTGTTTGCTTAAATTTTCCATTAGCACATCACTTTTGTCAAAACTTGGAGTTACGAGCTCCTTAAATAATTGATCTATACACACTTTAAATTTGGTAATCATTAAATTTAATTCATCCTTCAACGCTCATTAGAAATTAGGAATCAGTTGTGAATTGTTGCACCCCATGTCGGGGTTGCTCACCACAAGATGCGACATTAGTGTCTAAAGTTTTTGAGCCTTTTATTATTCTTTGAAATATTTTGCTCCATGGCTCTCTTGGTTTGGCTTGCGAGAATTGTTCGATACAGTGCATCAATATTTTAAGGTTGATGCACTTAATGGACCAATCATCACAAATAGAATAGAGATGGCTATCGACCAAAACTTTTATAAGGATAGTAATTGTTCAATAGCTTTGGTTGCAGTTGTCACAACATATGGTGCAACAACAACGGCCTAGGGTGCAGTAATCACATTTGTTGATTTCAAACAAGTGTTGAAGGAATAATTAGATTTTACAGAGACTAGATTTAAAATGTGTAAGGTCGGTTATTAACGAGCTCTTAACTCCACGTTTGAGCAAAATTGATGGAAAGTTTAACAAATGAAATCAGTGTTTCAACAAATATGCACATATTATCGATTAAGGTTGTACATGTAAGCAAACCTACTTCAATTTTTATCTTCCTTTTTTTTTTCTTCCCTTTCTTTTAACTTTTAGTTGCATTTACGTGGATTTTCCGTGGTTTGATGGTTTTGTTTGTTTGTCCCCTAAGCAGAAGTTTTAAGACTCAGTCCATAGCATCCAAAAATGATATTCCTATGTTACAATACTTACTCTAGTTTGAGAAAACAGAGTTCCTATTGCAGCGTTTGCTGGAGACATTGGTGGTGATTATCAAGTGTGTTAATAATATGAAGCAGTATGTTGGAAACCCGAGTGTTTGGTGCAAGCTTACATACACATGTAAATAATCCTTCGAGGCTAGCCAAGGTATTGGTTTGTGGAAGAAATTCTTCTTGACTATTTAGTATTTAGATGTTCTAGTGCACTTTGTTGTCAGCTCTAAACTTCAAAATCCCTATTTGTCCCAAATTCAAATTTTTCCATTATAATACATTTGACCTGAAAGATGATTTTCATAATTATTGATATGATAATATTTGATTGTCAAATCCTTGTTCATTCCTTTCGTGGCATCTTACTATAAGTAGAGCTGCTTCAAGGAAGGAAATGGTTTTGCTGAGTGTGTGATTGTATTATGTAAAGAACAAGGTTTCCAGGTATTCTTCTATGGTAGCAAGACCAAATAAATAGTGTTTGTACACACACATAAAAAGATTATACTCAAAACATTTAATCATTTTTTTTATTAAAAAATTACTTCTTTATGTATGTGTCCAAATACTATTTATTTGCTCTTGTTACCATATTAAAATTCCTCCATGGTTCCTTGGTCATACACTTACATGAAACCTTTTAATTTTTATCTTGTGAGGAAAGTGACAATCTAGATTGATCAAGTGGTGATGTTGAGGGAAATATCTGGAGAGTACACCCTGTTTCTACAAAGTAAAGGTGTCCCTTTAAGAAATTTAGAAATAGAATTTCAATGGTCTAACGAATGATACCCATTACCGTTGCTTTGAAATTGAAACATGGTTGGAAAGGAAATTTTATTTGACCTTGGATTATTTTATTTATCATGCTAGTGTATATAACAACATTTTTTCCTCTCGTTTTTTGGGTCTATAATCAGTAGAAAACAAATTCTTTTGTCGTAATATTCTTTTTTTAGTGTGATCATTCATTTCCTAGTTTAGACACCCACGAAGATCAAGCCTGATTTGATTTCTTGTATGCTTTTTGTTGTTATCAAATTTGCTTTATTGGGTTGTATTAGAACAATTGCTTTATTGGGTTGTATTAGAACAAGTATTGAAGATTCAATTCAATCTTGGAAATTTTACCCTATATCCCCACATCTATACTTTCACCCATACAAATTAACAAAAACTCCAATTTCACCCTTTTTTTTATTGAACTTTTTCATATATTTTTTTTTCACCCTGAGTTTCAAAATTTCTGTCCAACATAAGTTCACCCCCATATAGCAGTGCAATACATGTTTCCCGAAAAACTATTTCAAATATTTCCGGTTTATATTTTATGCAGTTCTCCATAAAGCATTGTTCATACAACAACAATATGAATAATCATCCAAAAACCAATGTGAATAAACTATTAAACTGTCGAAAAGGTTTCTGGAAAAAAAAATTGTTCTTTGGTTGGGATTCCTTTATAAGTTGCTCATCATCATAATCACTTTTCCTATAACAACCAATGTGAATAAACTTTAAATAAAATAAAATTAGGTCACCGTAATATTACATTACCATAACCATTGTTAATAGTTGCAATTGAATATGGACAGTGAAGAAGATCGATGGAAAACATGGGTCTAATAACATTTAGGGTGAAAAGTTTAATTGAGTTACTAACTGATCATTACAAGCAAAATCAAATTCACAACACAGTTTCCAATTCACGGTATCCCAACCCGAAAGCTTCGACTGCATTTTTAATAATCAAATCTGGAAACGTGTTTAATGTGCAAACACAAAGACAAATTGAAACTCATAATTGATTTCGAAAAACTCACTGTGTTGTGTCATCCGAAATTAATCCAGAATCAAATCTGGTAATCCAGATCTGTTATACAAACGCAAAGATAAATTGAAATGGAAATAATTAATTATGGAAAACTAGCTATCGCAAAGAATTGATAATTATGAACAAGAAAACGTTGAGCTAGAGGACGAGAAGATGAGATTTTGTAGAGGAGCGATGAATTGATGCTTTGTCCTACCCGAAAAACTTTGAATGTGTTTTTCGGTAGATTTTCACGTAGGGTGAACTTTCAAATTTTGGAGAAAAAAAATTGGTGTATGAACTTTATATTGAAGGGTAATGTAGGCAATTCAAGTAAAATGTAGGGGTGAGGGTATAGATGTAGGGGTACAAGGTAAAATTTCTTTCAATCTTTTTTTTAAAGGAGATTCAATTCAATCTCAGAGATAATAGATTTGTTGTATTCAATTCTGTTACACTCTGTTACAGTATTAACCTTTACAGAGATTTTGTGATGACCTGCTATAGCAGGTTTCTTATCTAGAGGTAACTGGCATTTGCCAGTTAGTGTTACAGCTGTGTATTCCTTGTTACTGCCATGCTTAACTATTCTTATGTAGAGTTAATACAATCTAATTAATGTAAGCTATATATAATCTCATAGGCTGTAATTTAAATCTCAATCTCATACATATTTTGTGTTGAGTTGTGTGACCTGTGGCATGGTAAATGCCACCTGTGAATATATATGTTGTAGTTAGTTAAATATAGTTTGCAACTAACTTAGTTTGTTTGATATGAGACATTACTTGCAATGCAAGTAACTGCACTCTAAGTATATAAATGACTATTTGGACTTTGGATATTTATAAAAGCAATGCTTTTATTGACATTGAGACATTACTTGCAATGCAAGTAACTGCACTCTAAGTACATAAGTGACTGTTTGGACTTTGGATATTTATAAAAGCAATGTTTTTATTGACATTGAAAATGAGGAGATCATTCGATATATATATAATATGAAAATTTACATAGAACATTATAAACCAGACATAAGCTTTTTTTTTTTTGACAAGAATCCATACATATGCTTTAAAAACTAAAATTCACATATTTATAAAGCCATAAATTTATATATATTTCGCCTACACTATTCAAAATTTCTAGGTTTATCGTTGTTCCCATTCTAATTCTAACAATTCATAATTAAGCTCCACCCGAATAACGAATCACCTTTCTTTTCAACAGAGAATTCAATACCATTTGAGAATCAAGATGAAGCTCGTTGAACCCCACATCCTCTTGCCATTTGTAATCCTTCAAAAACTCTCCAAAGTTCTGCAATATATGCATTACACACGCCCAAGCATTTCATGAATCCACCCAACCACTTCCCGTTATAATCCCACAAGACTCCACCACACTCAATGACTCAAAGACTCTGTCCCATTTAGAAGCACCGTCGGTGTTCAACCAAACCTACCCTCTCACTGGTGGGTGGGTGGATGCAAACAAAATCCTCCACCACTAGAGTATAATTTTGGAATGGGCAAAACATAGTAATCATCTTATTTTATAAAAATGCGATGTCTAAGTTTAACTACATTTTTTTTTTCGGTAACAAAAAAAAGAAGTTTAACTACATTAGTTTTTGGGTAACAAAGATAAATAAATAAAAAATACTCCGTATTAATCAACTAATCATATCATATTCTAAAAAAAAATCAAATAATTAACACATTAATAAACAAAATCAGAACAAAATTTGTGTAATCTTGTAAAACAAAACAAAGTTTGCATAAATAAACGAAGCGAAATGTTAATGAGTATTCTAAGACCACTCTTTAAAGACTTTAGATTGTAAAGTTTTGGCTAAATTACACCAGGGTCCTCTAAGTTTGAGGTTTGTAACATATTGGTCCTTCAAGTTATTTTGGTCATACCTAAGTCCTTAAAGTTTGAGGTTTGTAACAAATTGTTTTTAAGTTATTTTGGTCACTCATCAGTCCTTTAAGTTTGTAAATGTTTTCGATTTAGTCATTCTGTAATATCATCATTTTTGTAACGTTTGGTTAATAGAATGACTAAATTGAAAATATTTACAAACTTAAATGACTTATGTGTAATCAAAATAACTTAAAACCAATCTGTTACAAACATCAAATTTAAAGAACTTATGTGTGACCAAACAAGAATCAATCTATTACACATCTCAATTTTAAAATACTCTGATGTAATTTAGCTTAAAGTTTTTATAAAAACTTATGTATTCAATTCATGGAAAATTAAAATATTGAATTTTTTGAATAAATAAATAGTTTTTTATTTGAAAATTCTTAAAATATACTCTTGTACATTTGTCATGAACAAAAATAACTACATCTACTTTCTCTTACAAATCAATTAACACTAGTACTTTATTCCTCTACCCCAAGAACAGAACAAAGTTTGTTTTATCCAGTCACCGAGACAAACATACAAGGATGAATGAATGAATGAATAATGATGCACACTGCGCACCCCTCACTCAAACATTCTTCCTCCATTTCTATGCACTTCTCTCTCCCTCACAATCCCTTAAATAATCACACCCTTTACTTTCACTAATCAAAACTAACCTCAACTAATCTCTACTTAATCACTTCAGAAAAAGCAAGCGTAGATCTCGATCTCCGATGCCGTCACGGTGGCAGTTATTACTTCTTTTCTTACTCTCAACAACAGTTACTTCCGCAATGCCGGTTCAAACCACCTTTTCTGTAAAGCTGCTTCACCGATTCTCTGAAGAAATGAAACCGGTTCAGGTTCAAACCGGTGACTGGCCGGACCGGAGAACCATGCACTACCACGAAAAGCTTCTTAGAAACGATTTTCTCAGACACAAGATCAACCTCGGTGGTGCTCGCCACAAGCTTCTGTTTCCTTCTCAAGGTAGCAAAACGATGTCGTTTGGGAATGACTTTGGCTGGTTACATTACACGTGGATTGATATAGGAACACCGAGTACTTCGTTTCTTGTAGCGTTGGATGCTGGAAGTGATCTTCTTTGGGTTCCTTGCGATTGTATACACTGTGCTCCTTTGTCTGCAAGTTTCTATTCCAATTTGGTATGTGCATTAACTACTAAACTTTAGGGTTTGTTTGTTTCGATTAACTTATTTGAACTTATCTACTCGTATAAACACTCGCGACACGGTTAAGGGTACAATTTACTAGCACCTCAGCTTTATAGTTGCATAGGTTTGAATGTAGTTTTAGATTCTAAGCTAAGAGTTGGTAACTGGTTTAGCACTTATTTCCAGTAATTGATTGGCAGGTGCTCCTTCACAAATGGGGCATTTATTATGCAGGATAGAGATCTGAATGAGTATAGTCCCTCTCGATCATTATCCAGCAAGCATTTATCATGCAGCCACCGGTTGTGTGATATGGGTTCAAATTGTAAAAATTCGAAGCAACAACAGTGTCCGTACACAATCAATTACTTATCAGATAATACATCAAGTTCTGGATTGTTAGTTGAGGACATATTGCATCTTCAATCCGGCGACGGCAGCACATCTAACTCTTCTGTTCAGGCTCCAGTTGTTGTCGGGTATGTGTTTTTGTTACTTCGACATCCCTTTGCCTGATGATGATGTTACTCTTTTGAAAATGTATCTCCCAGTCCTTTGACTAACATCAATTTTGTTGTATGCAGGTGTGGTATGAAGCAAAGTGGTGGTTATTTGGATGGCACTGCTCCGGATGGTCTCATTGGTTTGGGACCCGGGGAGAGTTCAGTTCCGAGTTTTCTGGCTAAATCAGGATTAATCCGTGATTCTTTTTCGTTGTGCTTTAATGAAGATGACTCTGGTAGATTATTTTTTGGTGACCAGGGATCAACCGTGCAACAGTCTACTCCATTCTTGCTCTTGGATGGAATGTTGTATGAAATCATCTACATTTAATTAGCTTACAACCTTGTACTACAATAATTTAGAAAATGGTCACTTGCTAATTATGATAAATTTTCTGCTCAGTTCAACCTACATTGTTGGAGTGGAGACCTGTTGTATTGGGAACACTTGTCCTAAAGTAACAAGTTTTAATGCTCAGTTTGACAGTGGAACATCATTTACGTTTCTTCCTGGTCATGCATATGGAGCAATAGCTGAGGAGGTACTTTTGTCTTGTGAATTCATGATTGTAAATCTCTTCTCTGGCTATTTATATGATTTATTTATTTATTTATTTATTTATTACAGTTTGACAAACAAGTAAATGCTACAAGATCTACCTTTCAAGGATCTCCTTGGGAGTATTGTTATGTACCCAGGTGAATTTACTCGATAGATCTCTGTCTGTCTCCCACCACCACTCTTGGCACTTGCTAAAATTTTCTGGTCTTTCTGATGTTTTTTTTCTCTCTGTATTTTTGAAGCAGTTCGCAACAGCTGCCTAAGATTCCCACGTTGACACTCATGTTCCAACAGAACAACAGTTTTGTGGTCTATAATCCCGTGTTTGTATCTTACAACGAGCAGGTGGGTGTGGATAAGCAGTTCCTTTTTCTTTTGGGAAGAGGGGGTGAAGAAGTAAAACATTTGATCTTAAGAGGCTTTATCATAAATATAGATATGGATATAGATTAGTTATTTGTAACCAGTTACTTGAGAAACTCTTCCCATTATGTGGAATCCAATAGGAAAAAAGTGGCAACTGTTTGAACTTTTATTTACAGCGTGAGCAATGAAGAAATTTATTTTTCTTTTGTTCTACATTGTAAGAACAAAATATAACTTATATCAAACACATTATTACATTCATACCCATAATTTCACTGCCATATTCTCTTTACCAACTCCTAAGCTTCAGATTTTATCTTACATTAATGCTCATTACTGGGGCTGGGGCTACAATGGTTTGAACTGCTTGAATCTTTGTAGTTTGTACTCACAATCATACTCTATCTTCAGGCGGCCAATTGTAACACGGTATACTTGAATTGTAACAATTTTTAGTTACAAAAGGCAGTGCAACAATAATTTTGCTGCCTTGTTAAGATCTTGCGAAAAAAATTATATTTTTCTAGTTGCATTGCATTCTTTTAAATTTTAACATATTAATAGAAAATGTTTCCTCATGAAAATTCTGTTTTCAGTTAGCTGTTTTAGAAATAAGGGAAATGGATAAAAGGCCATTCTCTTGTAACATATGTAGCTAAATTATAAAGAGTTATCGTTTTTATGCAGGGAGTTGATGGGTTTTGTTTGGCAATACAGCCAACCGAAGGGGAAATGGGAACAATTGGACGTAAGTTTGCATATTTCTCTAGAAAAATATACTGATTGTGCCCCTATTCTTTATTCTGGAGAGAAGGATATTCTGATCATAAATCTGATAAAATTATTTGCAGAAAATTTCATGACGGGATACCGGTTGGTATTTGATAGGCAAAACAAGAAGCTAGCATGGTCACACTCAAATTGTGAGTCATTTTATTTCTCAATGAAACATACTAATTCATTTTCTTAATAAACTATGGGTATATCCCCTTATCACGTGCATCCAAAGAATGAAGGATGCCATGACTTTGAATTCATGTGTTACTGTCAATATATATATTTTAGCTTAAGTTGAAATCTTACTCGTTTAGGTAATGAAGCTGTCTCCTTAGTTTTCTTTTCCATTAGTGATATTTGATGCAAATGCTTTTACTAGCCTCCACTCTCCCTCTCTTCCTTTGACTTACACCATCTACATGATGCATCTGTAGGTCAGGATCTCAGTCTAGGTAGGAGGATGCCCCTCTCCCCTCCGAATGGGACATCGTCAAGTCAGCTTCCTGCAGATGAGCAGCAAAGAACCAAAGGGCATGCAGTTGCTCCAGCTGTTGCTGTAAGGGCCCCTCAAAAACCTTCAGTTGCTTCATCTCAGACATCTTATATGATTTCATACTGGCGACATTGGCATTGCCATTGGTTGCTTCTATTTCATCTTCTGTTGGTCTTTTACTAAGACTTTCATGTTCTCATTATTTATAGTAGCCTGCCTAAAAAGCGTTACATGTGTATCTAAATCTGTCTGTTTTGGCCTTAGGTTTGTAAGTAATTTAGATCTTACTCCATTTAATGCTGCCTGTTATTTTTAACCTTGTCGGCATTAAATTCCTAACCCCCATTCTAGGTCGGGTGAGGTTATGTAAATTAATTTGCTTGGTATGAAGATTTTTCCTTGTTAACATTTTGAATTCATTTTTTTTATTAAACCAATTTTATTTTATAATTCTTGTGGACTGAAATATCTGTGGCCTTGGCATTTCAATTTTCAAGTATTTTTATGAAAGATCAGAAAATAGGATGTTTAGGGAAAATAATATCTTTTGATATTTGTTGTAAATAGGTTTCCAAGTAAAATTTGCAATATTGCAATGACCTACCATGATTAGGGTTGTATATAGGCTGGGACGCTGGGTCAAATCGACCCGATCCTACCCTAAAAAACCGGGTTGGGCCGCCAAATCGGGTAAGTCCTGATTCTAGAATCTGAACTTGAGCCAGTTAGGTATCAGATATATTGAAACCAACATCGTCAAATGCAAATGCAGACGTGACCTATTTATACTAAATATTTTTTTTTAAATTCCATAAACTGTAATCACTTCTCCTCTGCCGGGCAGACATAGAGTACACAGCCTTGACAACGTTTCTCACTTCCACCATTTTCCTTTGTCCTCTCCTCTATGTTGATCAAAGGCTTTTTGCCAGTCTCCTATTCTGTCTCATGACGAACCTTATTTATTCTTCCACCCAATCTCCGATGAACTACCGTTAAGCCTTAAGCAACTTTCATCTGTCGTTGCTTGTTGTTTTGTGCTCACAAAGCTCACTCATAGATCTCTGCTAGAGAAGGATTAAGAGTCAGCGTCACAGTTTGTTTTGTTACAGATGACTTAAATTTTAGGACAAACGAAGTATTAATTATATTTATAAATGTACGTAGGAGTAGAAGTTATTTATTTGAAAGCAAAACACCAGAGAGAAAATTATTACATGAAAAAACAATATTTATTTTTAAAAGTTGACAAATTTAATACTAAACAGAGGGAGTCCAGCTTACGATGAACTAAGGTACAGTGTTATTTCAAAGATGTAAGCTTGTACTAATCCATCTTCACCAATTTCGTATTGCTGTCATATTCTCTTGACTTTCAAGGAGGCCAAGACGGATCATGAACTAAATTAAGAATAGGATGCGTTAGAAAAAAAAAAAAAAAAGGAGAAATATATTCATTTTTTTTAATAATGAATGTTGGTTCTTTGGACCAAACAACACCATGCCTCCTACCAACTGCTCTTTGTATCTACAGCTATTTCATGTTGTCTATATTTTAAAATAATTTCTTATGAAATATATGTTGGCGTTGGAGTATTATTATATGTGTAAGTGCTGGATCATTGAAAAGGGAAAGAAACTAGACATTGAAAAGGATCCTAAGACTGTAAATACGTGAGTAAGTGGATTCAAACTCTACAGTAAACTGTCCTCGTGAGCATAACTCAGTTGGTATGGACAATGCATAAAATATGCAAGGTCTGAAGTTCAAACTCCAGCCACTACAAAAAAAAAACTCTATAGTAAACTCTTCACTTCTGGTAAAATCTCTTGTAAACATGCTTCTGAAGACCCACCATATCGACCAGCCACAACGTGTTATACTTTTGTTGTAGCTTCCTTCCCCGTTTCCTTGTTAAAGTTGCTCCTTTTTATAATAAAAAACCAATAGAATCTATAATCCAAAAGCAAGAAGAATTAAAGCACACAAAAAGATGTCAATGCAAAGCCTTTTCCGTCCTTCAAATATTGGATGAGTCTTAAATAATTTAGAAACAAAATTGCATTTTATCGTGTGTCCACACATCAAGTTTCTAAAAGCAACAGCGAGCAATTGATTGCCAATTCTTACCATGCAAATCAAAGTTCTATTTTATATCTCAATGCACTAGCTAGATAGATTGACAAAGGTCAATTGTTGTCACTCATTCTAGAACTGTTCTAAGCTAAACACGTTTAGTAGAGTTCTAAGCTAGGCGGAAAAAATACGTTATATTTTTATAACTTTCTTAATTTGTCTATACTGTTTTATTGACTTAGTTTTGGTTCTTTTCACAAACATATGTTATGGTGGTATGGGATGCATGTTTCTCCATTCTATTTTAATCCACTTTTTGCTGCACTTTTTTATTTCCTTACCTTTTTCTTTTCACTCTACTTTGTTTTCCAAAAGTGATACTGAGTGCTTTTGTGTACGTAGTTTCTACGTTGATTGCAAAAAGCTCATGCAGCGGATTGCTTAAATTATTTAAACTGCTTCTTTTGGTTAATACTTCATAAAGAGAAGCCGTTGAAATCAAATGCTAACTTTACCAAAAAGGTATAATGGAAGAATCATTGATCCCAATTTCAAACAGCTAGATACGTAGAATACTTGGAAAGACGCCGTTCAATTTTGCATGTGTTTGGTTGATGGCTAATGAGACATTTTTCATTGTTTGATGCCTTATTGGTAAACCACGCCACGGTTACCATGCATGACACATATAAATTCTTCATGGCTAAGCTAAGGTTTTGTTTAAGATTCCTTGATAGATAATTTGATAAAAAAAAAAGAAAAAGAATGTCATTATCAACAGGCAATCACTCTCTTTTCCCAAAGTAGTGATACTTACAACTCACAAGGACTTTCATTTGAGTTTAAAGTATAAAGTAAATGGCTTTAATTCGAAGTTAGATTTAACTGAGGGTAAGAGATTCATAGCCGTTGCAATATCAAACATGACCCTTGTCCCATTGATTTCTATTCTAAATTGTGTCACCATCTGATAGTTGGTCATTCAGTATAAACAATTTCCTTTATCAATCATTATTCTTCTATTTGGATTGAAGCCTCAATCAGAGAGTTCTCATTAGCTGTCACTTGCTATACCAATTTTTATTCCCTAATAAACAATGTTGTCAAATGTCAACTGAATATACACCATATTGAAACGGTGCAATAAAATTTTACTCTTTTCTTGAACCTCAAGTATAAAATTTCTCCATTAAGTAGTTATAGGCCATTACTTTCAAGGTGCCCAAAAAAGGCTCTTGTACACTTTTTAAGGTGAGGGAAATTACCTTTCCACTTCACTTTATGAATCTGATAAAAATAACTTTATAAGTTGGCCCGTGTAAAAAAGTTCAAGGGAAGTAAAAGAAGTTTTAAGATAGCAACATTATTTAAAGATCATTATAAGGCAAGAAGGAATCTTTTTTTATGTTTTGCATGAAAGTTCCTTGCAATTTCTTCTTTTTGGAGCCCCCTCCCTTTCTTCTCAATATAAGCTCGCCTCCACCATCCCCATAAGGCCATAACTAACATACAATCTTACAAATTATCAAATTTTCTCATCTCAGTTTCCCTCTAATATCACAAACCCAAGAACTTTCTCAGCCTTGAATTGTGCTCTTGTGTTCTGGTCATATACATTGGCATTGACAAGTTGATAAAAAATTTCTTTAAAATTTATAGTATAAGCCATTTGTGGTTGTGAAACAAAATATACACAGAAATGGGAGTTGGAGGTACTTTAGAGTACTTATCTGATCTAATGGGCACTGGCCACCATCATCACAACAAGATCAAGAAGAAGAAGCAATTACAGACTGTAGAGTTGAAGGTGAGGATGGATTGCGATGGTTGCGAACTTAAGGTCAAGAAATCCCTCTTTTCAATGAATGGTAAGCTACATTTTCCCTCTATTTATCTTTCTCTATACAGCACCAACACTTCATAAAGTTAGTGTGTCCAGTATCCGACGCCATTGACACATTTGGTTACATTTAATATCATTCTATTCTCTAAAATTATAATCAGCGTGTTAGTATGAATGTCGTATCTGGTGTCGGTGTTTTATAGCTTTGTTGCATTATATATATGGACATAGTATCAAGTACAATAGTACATGAAGCTAATGAAGTTAATTTTTTATTTTTTTTGTGGTGATGCAGGAGTAAAATCAGTGGAGATAAACAGGAAACAACAAAAAGTGACAGTAACGGGGTATGTGGAGGCAAATAAGGTGCTAAAGAAAGCAAAGTCAACAGGAAAGAAGGCAGAGATTTGGCCTTATGTGCCATACAACATGGTGGCTCATCCATATGCTGCTCCTTCTTATGACAAGAAGGCTCCTCCTGGATATGTAAGGAGATTGGAGACCACTGGGACTGTTAGAGCATATGAAGAGCCACACCTCACCACCATGTTTAGTGATGAAAACCCAAATGCCTGCTCCATTATGTAGATGATAGGGAAAATCATTAAAAATTAAAAAAAAAAAAAAAGTATTTTTTTAAGCACAGTGATGTAGATTTTCTAGTTTTAACTTTTAAATGTAGTAGGTTATTATGTTAAAATAAGAATGTGGTGGTTTCTTTTGTTTTAATTTATTGTTTCCATATTGAAGTATTTGTGTTAATCTATAGTGTGGCACATTCAGGGGATGCAAAGAGATGTTGCCGCCAATGCCATCATGGTTTTGCCAATGCTCGTATTTGATGACTTCTGTTCTTTGACTTCGTTTTTCTACGTGAGCTGTAGTCATTCATCTCCAACAATTAAGAGTATGTTTAGAATAACTATAGATTTGATTAAATAATGCTGGCACGATGATTTTGCCAAACTCAATGCAAATCAAAACATGATTAAGTTTGCGTGTAATTACACACTATATAGTGAGAGTTGTTGATGGAGCAAGTCTTACATGAAAACAAATATAAATAAAAAGTGTTTGGACACACTTACATAAATGAAGAAAAACAAATAAGATAGAATTTAGTCACATCATTCAATTATGTTCTCTTTTAATTTTTTTCATCAATGTGTGTGCGCCTAAACATTTTTTATTTGAGATTGTGAGCAAATAAGTATTTCTCGTTGTTGATGTTAGGAAGTTTTGGATTAGGACATGATAACGAAGGCATCTTAGAAGTATAAGAATTTTAAAAATTACTTTCCCTCAACAAAAAAAAAAAAGAATTTTAAAAATTACTTACTCTTCATCGGATACGTATGAGATACTCCACGGATATTGTGAAATATTGCGTTAGTTGGTAGAGATACGCACAAGATACATACACAGGTTTTAAAAGTTGAAACTTACACAATTATCCTTAAAAAAAAACCTTTTACAATATTTTTTTTGACACATTAAAACAAAAGTTAAAAAAATATCGTTGAAACAAACTCATGAGATTCACACACGCCGAAGCATTCGAAATTCAAAAAGCTTGTAATTAATCCATTGAAATATTCAATAAATTATAGTTAGATCCCTAAACCTTAAAATAATTTGTAACCCAACATGTCATGGAGCTGTAGTAATAGAAAAAGGGAGTGCAAATAACAACTCCTATAAAGGTCTAGTTATTTTAGAAATTTGATATTAGGGCCCAAGGAGAGAAATCCCCATTCATTGCAGAATCATCATCCAAAACGAAACTAAAGCTAACTCCGATCGCTCCTCCAGCACCGGCCACCACGTTCCACCGCACCTGCCAAACCCGATCCTTACAATGGAATCGGATTCTCCAAGATCCGAATCCCAATCGGACCCACTTCTCAGCCCCTTAGACGAACTCTGTCACGATCTCCACTCTCTCCAAGACCTAGCCAACCGCGGCGCGTGGCGTTCCATCATCGACAAAGTCGCACGCGCCAGAGCCCTCTCTCTTCTCCAAAAGCCTCACGACCATCTCACATATCTCGCTTTCAACGCACTCGCATTCACAAAACTACGTCGTTTCAATGAAGCTTCTTCAGAACTCGATTCCGTTGAAGATCTCGATAGTTCACATTACCGTTACGAAACCTACCCCAAAATCTACCCTAATCGTGTTGGATCCATGGTTCCTTTCTCGCTTCGATGGCTTCATGCGTTAATTCCGATCAAATTAGGGCAGCGTCAGCAAGGAATTGATCGATTGTATAATCTTCTTGATTTCGTGAGGGAGAAGATTAAGGTTAAGGAAGATGATAATTTAAGCGCTTCTGTTTGTGTATGGCGAAAAAGAGAGGTTTTTGTTGTGAATTGTATAATTGGGCACCATTTGAGTCATAAGGAATTTGGTGTGTGTTTGAGTTTGATTAAAACCCTAATTTCACATGATCCTGAAGATCCGTTTTTGATTTCGCAACTTGGGTATATTCAATTGCAAACTGGTGATTTAGAAGGTGCAAAAGATTCGTTTTTGAAAGCTGAAGGTGATGGGAAGAATCATGGGTCGTTGAGTGAGGTTGAGTTTAAGAACCTTGTGAATAGAAACAAGGCTTTGATTTATATGGTTGGGAAGGATTATGTATCTGCTGTGAGGGAGTATGATGTGTGCATTGAGAGGGATCATAGTGATATAGTTGCTTTTAACAATAAAGCTCTTTGTTTGATGTATTTGAGGGATTTGTCTGATTCGATTAAGGTCTTGGAAAATGCTCTTGAAAGGGTTCCTACTGTTGCTCTCAATGAGACTCTTGTTGTGAATTTGTGTAGTATGTATGAGTTGGCTTATGTTAACCATTCTGATATTAAGAGAACGCTTAGTAGTTGGATTGCTCGTGTTGCTCCTGATGATTTTGATTCAACGTGTACTCGTACATGATGAGAAGGTAGTTTCTGTTTCTTTGTTTTTGGTTTTATATTTAATTTTCTGTTGCCTGCAATTGGCATGCTTATAATGTATGGCGATTTTTGTGTATTGTTTCATTAATAGGATGCTACATTTCATAAGTGAGTTCGATAAATTATAATCTCAAAGTTTACTTTCTCTTTTGGATCATCACTGATAGGCTATCTATGTTTCTTAATGATGGAATAAGACTGTATACTTCATTGTATTCCCTTGTACATGCTTCCACAGCTGCACAATAAAAATGTTTATTCCACTCGATTGTTTGATCTGTGAGGGGTGCAAAATAACCAAGGTAATCAAAACCGGAGGGAACCAAACCTATGGCCAGTCGAATTGACACCAATAACTGGCCTGCAATAGAACAAGGGGAAAACGCGGTAAGCCAGTTGATAACCAGCAAAACCTGTGGTTGAGCCGGTTAAAGATGTTAAACCAGTTTTTTTTTTCTTTCCGTTTTCTAAAATTCGATTAACTAAGACTTAAAATCATCACCTTTATATTCTTTGGTTACAAAGAGAAAAATGGAAAACAAGTAAAAAGATGATAGTTTAGTTGAGCTGAGTTGAGTTCTATGATGCTTAGGTGTGAATTGTGAAATACGGCCAATTTTAGAAATTGAAGGTATGGGTACGAGAATATAAAATATAAAAAAAAAAAAAAATCATTTTTTGAGTGAATTATTACTGCTGTTGTAAAAACATATATTGAGAAAAAAAACTCAATTCTATTAAAAAGTAGTACTGTAGTTTTATTTTAACAATGTGCTTAACCACATTTCTATCATCATATTTTAAAGATTTACTTTCTTTGTCCACGGCATCGGCTATTTTCATCAAAAGCAAGAGAGATAATTGAAATACAATTAAAAAATCAAAATATTTTCTGCCATTTTTTTTTCAACGTTTGCACATTTTTGTTGTATCCACCACCCTGAATCAACTGAGTAAAAATGGGTATGGTTATGATATGAGTACCATACGGTATCCGGTACAAGTATGTATCCAATACGGGTACTTCATTTTAGAAGTACCCATGCTTTTAAGTTTAATTTAGTTGAGTTTAGTTCATTTTAGTTTAGTTTAGTTCTGTTCACTTTAGTTTAGCTTAGTTTAATTGAGTTAGGTTGAGTTCAGTCCATTTCACTTTAGTTTAGTTTAGTTGACTTTAGTACGCTTTACTTCAGTTTAGTTCACTGTAGTTTAGTTTAGTTCAATTCAATTAGGTTGAGTTTAGTTCAGTTGAGTTGAGTTGAGTTCAGTTAGATTGAATTTAGTTCAGTTCAGTCACTTTAGTTCGGTTCATTTCACTTTAGTTTAGTTTAGTTGACTTTTGGCTTTAGTTCAGTTTAGTTCCTGTTGAGTTCAGCTAGGTTGAGTTTAGTTCAGTTACTTTTTCAGTTCATTTCACTTCAGTTTAGTTTAGTTTAGTTGCAGTTTAGTTTAGTTCAGTTGAGTTCAGTCACTTTTTCAGATCATTTCACTTCAGTTTAGTTTAGTTCACTTTAACTTAATTTACTTTACTTCACTTTAGTTTAGTTCAGTTCAGAAACAGTCCGACCCCGTTGATCCTTAAGCACACCGGTTCAACGACCATCCCAGTTCTGATTACCTTGAAAATAAGTAAAACTTTCATTATTTTTATGTTATTAGTTTTTAGTGAATTTATTTAACGTGTACTGATATAGGTATTTCTGAAATAAGCTAATCTTTCATTATTTGTAGTGATTTACAAGATTATGTTTGGTAATCCAATCCAATGTATTCAAGTGCGCATGCAATACGTTATTCAGTTGAGATAATTGAATAATTGATAGACAAGGGACCCAAAAGAAACTGATTAAATTTGAACGAAAAAGTTATCTCCAACCATTTTCACACACATGCCATATCAATTTGGTTAAATTATTATTAGGCACTTACATGGACAGAAACTTAGCATATAGTACATCTCTAACAAGAATTTCGAAATTAGTAGTAACTTATTTCAATGTCCCAATTTCATGCATAACGTACTTTGGGACTGGAAATCCAACACACAAAGCAAATAAGCTTATTTTACACACGCATGCATCTCCCTATTCATATATGGAGATAGAAGGAGAGTTAAATTATAAGCTAGTAGCCATATCCATATTAAACAACTTAATTAGAACTGATTACTCTTGCAGCTAGCAACAGCTTCTTCAACGGTGAGATACACTCTGCCACCTATTTTGCTGACAAAGTTCGACACCTTTAGCCTGTGTATCACCTGCCACCTCGGATTTGCAATGACCAACTGAATTTATCCAGAGTAATAAAAATTGCAGTTAGGTCCAAATTAAGGATCATAAGATAAGATATTATTTCTATCTATTTATTTTGTAGGCTGCTTTTGTGATCCACACACGAACACATGGTTATTCTTGATCATTACCAAAAAGGTAAATGATTACATCCAATGAAATATTATTTATACCTAAAATGAAAATGAGGTTACCTGCTTCCCATGTGAAGACAAACACTTGTACAGTTCCTCTAGAGAAGCAATTCCGGTGGTGTCAATGTTCACCAAATCTATAACAAAAGAATATCATACATGTATGATCAATCACACAAGAAAACAACTGCGAGATTTTAAGTTCGTTGTAAAATTATAATACACCGTTCATAAATTCTAACCGTGAGATTATTAAAAACATTTTAAGGTGCAGTATTTTCTCTTGTTTTCTTAAGAAAGAGTAAGTAGTATAGACATTGCAAAAATCTTACTCGAGGTGTCGAGAATTACAAGTTGAATGGTGCTTTCTGAATTTCCCTTGTCATCTTCCAATCCTTTTCGAGTGACCCATTTGATGATCCTTGAAATGAAAGTTGAAAATAATTTGGTTATACTAATCACAATATTTTTTAGTTTATCTTTCCCATTACTAAACTATATAGTAGCAAATAATAATACCTTTCTTTAACGAAATTGGCATTTGCAAAGCAAAGCAATGCAGATTTCATACGTATTATCATAACCCCAGGAATCTGAATTGCCATAGGATACTGATCAACATCACAGAACAGATCAGTTCCAGGAAGTTTTCCTAAAGTTTCTGTGCTTGGTCGAATTGATATCAAAATTATCTTTGTAAATGATATCACAACCTGCCAATTAAGATAATCCAAAATTTTAATGAGTGCTTCATTGCTAATATATGTTCCTTAATTAATTAGGAGTAATTATGCTATGATTTAATTTCTTTGGCCAAAATGTATTTAAAGTGTTTCTGTTAGTACAAAATACTGTGAAATTTGTCGATGAATAATTGTGTATGATTATAACTTTCCAAAGAGAAAGCTACTACTCTATCCATTATTAATTTCAACAAAGATACAAGTTGACCCCACACCATAAAGTGTTTGAAGTTTGTTGATACTTGATAACTTTTTATGTGTGATTGCAACCTTAGGAAAATCATATTCTAAAACAGAGAATTCACTAGGTTGCTATAGTTTTCAAGATAAACGTGTCCCAACAAGTGGGATTTTTCAATGCTCCACATCCATTATGTATCACACTTAGTGCCAAATATGTTGTTCCCCTAATGTAGTGGGGAATAATAAGCTTATTATATAATATAATATATGGAAAAGTTAGGATTGGGCACATGCCATCACCAATTAATTAAATGAATAGTGGAATAAGAATTTCTAAGTTTGGCTGTATGGAAGCATACCCTTAAATAGTGTAATAACTATGTTGCAAGATATCCACTAGTAATGTCATTGTGTTCATAGATAGGCTGAAAGAGTAATGTCTTTCATAATTGTTGTTCTACGGTGCACTCAAGTTTGTTGGTGCTTTGACAACTAGGAATATAAAAGTATCATTTATCTATAACTTATTATTTCTGGTGGAGTGAACATTTGAATCTCAAGTGAGTGATGTACAATAAAGATGGTAGTCTTGATTCTTCAAAGAATATACATAAATTAATAATTGAGATGTTTTAATTTATGAGTATTCTTCTGTATCCATGAACAAAGGTGGGTTTAGGTACTTAAGGCAAAATTAACTCAATTTAGAGGTGGTATAAAAGAGAAGTCAATGGTAAAAGTTTAACTTTGTAACTTCATATGACGAATTTTAAACTTCGTATGAGACGATTGTAAAATGGTGATTAGTGTCAGAATTATTAATAATGCTTTCCTCTTTCTCAATTTTAAAAGAAAAATTAAACATTAGAAATAACATAATATCAAATGATTGAATGTTGAATATTATACCCAATAAAAATGTGAGTGTTCATCTTTTATTTATAAAAAGTAAATAATGTAGCTGTGTGAACCATATATTTCTTCATTCTCTTAAAATAAATATAATTTCTCTTTTAGTTGTATATAATTTTATTATCCCCCCTAAAAAAATCATTATTGTATCTATTTTTTTTAAACTCGGTATCCGGTCTAATGACCAATTAATCTGAGGGGTTTAATGAAATCCCAACTATTTCTTCTAACTAATAATTTTTTATTTATGATAATGATTAATAACCCAATGATAAAATCAAAACGAATAAAATTATCATTTTGTTTCACTTTAATTTGTTTAATCTATATAAAAATAATTGAATACGACACTCATGATGAAACATAGACAAAAATTATAGTTGAGTGGGCATCATCCAACCCAATTATAGCAAAACAAGGACAAAAATTATCAAAGTGGTGCAACTGCAGCAAAAACAGAGATCACATAGAAGGCAAGTGTTCACCAATTGGATTATACGAAAAGGAATGATAGGTAATATATTGAATATATACCACTAAAATAAAAACATTATTTTAAATAATTTATAGTTGGCTTAATAGCAGTTTTCGCCCTCTAACTTTCACGAAGTTGCGATTTTGGCTCCCTAAGAAAAAAAACTACAAAACCGCCCCCTAAGTTTTGCAACTGTAGCAGTTTTGGCCCCACAAGATAAAAAAAATAAAAAAATAACACGTGACACCTCACTTAGGGTGCTACGTCAGCGTAGACCGAGTCAAAATTGGCCTTGGGGGCCAAAACTACCATAGGTGCAAAACTTAGGGGGCGGTTTTGTAGTTTTTTTTTCTTAGGGGGCCAAAATCACAACTTTGGAAAAGTTAGGGGGCTAAAACTGCTATTATGTCTTTATAGTTTTGATAAATAAATTTATTTCACAATAGATGATATTTTGTACTTTTACTCTCCCATTAACGAGGAATATGATTCATTTGTACTTTGTAGGGTGGAGTTCCTTTCTAAGTCATCAGATTTTATTTAGGGGCGGTTTGCTTTATTAGGGTATAAAATTAGGGGAATTGATCCCTCGATATATTTCTCTTATGTTAGCTCAATCTCAGCCCTTGGTTTTTCACTCTCTCTATTTCATTATAAACTATCTTTCTCTTTCCATTTTATTTTAATAAAAAATGATATTTAATTGGACTTTTTTGTCATATGAGAGACTTAAACCCATAAAATTGTCAGATTTGGATTTTTTGTTGCAACTACGGGACACAATTACATTTTGGGTCGTTTGATCTTAAACTAACGGTTGAGATTGCTTAAAATTAATTTATTGATTGTATAATTTGAATTGTTCAATCTTAAATCAACGATTGAGATCACCTACAACCTGTAATTGCTTGAACATGCTTCTACAAACTATCCAATTTCCAAATCCAAATTTGGAAATTCTTTTTGATGACTATGATAGGATGTTTCCAAATTTCTTAGGTCTTAGTTTCATGTAATGGATTGGACATACTCTTACTATACTTTCATCATTAAAAAAATGAATATATTAAAGCTCATTTATATGAATAGTTGTAAAATAAAGTCATGCCACACATTGAGAAATGATTACCGCCACTAGAAGACCAATCTCCACAGAAGCAAAGAGTACACCAAAGAATGCACCAGCACAAGCAAGAAAGTCAAGCTTATCAACCTTCCAAATTTTGTAAGCTTCATTTATGTCTATGAGTCCAGGTAGAGCAGAAAGGATCACTGAAGCAATGATAGCAATTGGTGTATAATACAATAGATTTGTAAAAAATTGCAGTGATATCATCACTGTAATTGCCATCACAATGTTTGATATTAAACTTTCACATCCAGCAGCATAATTAACAGCGGTTCGAGAGAATGAACCTGCCACAATACATATGACATGTTAATGCATGAGTATTTTGTTAGTTAGTAAATATATTAATCAAATAAGAACCTTCTTAATTTATTTATGTTGCCAATAAGAAGAGGTCTAAAGAGGACACCGTCATGGATTCAGTTCAATTATTTAATGCTAATGGAGTTTCATTTTTTTATTGTACTTAGGTTTAATAGGTATATTTTCTTGTGCTTTCTTTGATGGAACTTGTCTTGTGCTTTCTAAAAGCAATTTCAGATAATTGGGGACCAAAAAGACTAAAGATGCTAAAAAACTAAACAAAAAATTTAATATGCACGTTCTACGTATCTCATTACAATGAATGCGCGTAGCATTTGAAAGAAAATATTCCTTCAATTTTCTTATTTTCAGAAGGTGTTAATTCATAGTAAAAGTTTGACCTTTTAATCTGTCTTACCAAAATCAAATCTTCTTGTAAGAATCATATATAAATATATAGCCCTAAGAAGACAACTGCATTTTCATATTGCATAAGAATGTGCTGCATTTAGCATTCAAAAGAAAAAAAAATCCTTCTACTTTGTTACTAGGTGTCAATTCATAGTAAAAGTTTGATCTTATTATAATGTCAAAGACAAAATTCCAATTTTTTTAAAACAACTTATTGAGAACACTTGTGAAATGACTATAAGTAAAAGGTCCAATGAAAATAGTTGAGAATTAAAAAATAGTACCAGTTGCAACATAGCAGGAGGTGAGAGATCCTATGATGTTTGTGAAGCCTATTGACATCATCTCTTTGTTTCCATCAAGTTGGTATCCTTTGATGGATGCAAAAGATCGTCCAACAGCAACAGATTCCTATAACAATGGTGGAAATTAACATGAAAGGAAAGACAAAAAAAACCAATAATTAAAAAACAAGATAGAGTTTCGAAATAATATTGTAAATGAAACGTATGCAATTCATTTTTATTTTTTTTAAACTCGGTATCCAACTCAAGAAAGGGATCGAAATGATTTTTTTTATTTTGAAACATATATAATAATCATTAGATGATGATTTACTCACGGTAAGGGCAACAACAGCAACAATAAGTCCAATTTTGGCAACATCTATAACATGGGGACTGTTAAAGTCTAACTGATTGATGGAACTTGGATTGAGTCCTCCTTTGACATGTTTCACAATTTTAACTCCATTTTTATCGGCTCGTGTTAGAAAAACAACTAGAGTTGATAGTATAACTGATACAAGTGGTGCAATTGATGCCAACCAGAACAGGTTCTTCTTCCTTTTACCCTGCAATGTAATAATATTGAGCATCAATTTGAGGGAAATTCAATTAAAAAAAAAAATATTCATAGCTAGAGGTGGTTCAGCAATGACACTCACCAGAAATCTAGTAGTTAGGATGAACACCAAGAATGAGCCACCCAGGATAAAGTTATGAGGGTTCCACTGCACATAATTCAATTTATGCTATTAATATTATTTAATCAAACTACATTTATCATAGTTCTTGCAAATTTTTAACTAATTGTATTTCTTGTGCAATCATGGCAAAAACGAAAGAATGTGTTGTTTACAAATAAACGAAAATTTAGATGCATGCATGTTCATATGAAATAAACTAGATGGTTAATATTATTAGAACACAAATTCGATATCAAATTTTGACAACAAATTAGATGGTTAATGAATATTACAAGTTGCTATAACTAATTAACTATCAACTGAACACAGTTAGCCACAATTTAAACATCGTTAATTATGATTTTCAAGTGTTTTTTTTTTTACAAAACAATTTTCATAGGAAAAGGTCGAAAAGGAAAAGAAAAGGTAAAGTTATAGTAGTTTAGTAAACTCTTGGTGTGTAGTAGTACAAAAAAAGTTAACTTGACTTTTTGGATTAATATGTTTATATGCTATTTATAGTAAAAACGAAGAAAAAGTAAACGGATATATAGGGAAAGTAGTAGCATACAGGGTTATGAAATGCTTCCCAAACAGCTTTCAAGACAGAGATTATGTCTGTTTTGGTGGTAAAATGTGTGATTCCAAACAGTCCCTTCAACTGTTGAAGACCAATCACAATGGCAGCTCCTGCTACAAATCCAACAATTGCAGCATGTGACAGAAAATCCACAAGGAACCCCAACCTGTTATAACATAATTAACAAACCGTTTCATAAATAACTAAACATAAAGAAAGAGCAAAAACAAAAGAGGTTATATATAGTTTCATATAGAAAATATTTTTCACCTGAATAGTCCAAACGAAGTTTGAAAGATACCAGCAAAGAGAGTTGCAAGAAAAATGAGCTTTGTATAACCAATTGGATCAGTAGAAGGGTCTACTAATTTTTGAACCATTGATGATAACAGCAACGAAACCACGGCCACAGGACCAATTGCTATTTCTCTTGATGTTCCCATTACAGCGTAGATAAGCGGTGGAACAACACTCGTATCTATTTCATTTCATTCCGCACAAATTGATTATGTTCCGATGGTTAATGTAATTTTGTTTTTGCACGAATGATTTATATGAAGTAAATCAATTATAATATTCCCTAAGAAGGAAAAAAAAATTAAAAACATATATTTTGAAAAAGTAGCTTACAAAGTCCATATTGAGGAGCAAGGTTTGCCAATGTTGCATATCCTATGCTCTACATTGAAACATGAAACCAGTTAGTTAGCTAATATTGTTGGAATTAATTTAAAAATTAATCAGATACAAGACATGTTCAATATACAGATTATAATTATAATCATACTATACTATAGTGCAGAATATGAACAAAATGAATATATGAGCATACATATAAACAACCTTAGAATCATACCACATATTGATTTATTAAACATCAAGAAGAATTATTGCTACCTGAGGAATACAAAGACTAGCAATAGTGAGGCCAGCAAGAAAATCTTTCCTAAACTTAGCAGCAGTGTAGCTTCTGCCCCAAACAAGAATAGGAAAAATAACCTGCAAAACTGAAAGTAGGAGTGTGCCACATGATTGATCACTTAGAGAAGAAATTTTTTCTCTATAGCTGGAGACTGTTTTCCTTAAAGAATCTACAGCCACATGCCAAGGACTTGGGGGCTCAGGTGCATTAAGCACCCACTGAGACCTTACATCCTGCTGAACATTCTTCTCAAGGTCCACCTGCATATCCTCAAAAGTGCAGGGTTCCACTGCTGAAGAAGTCATATTGAAGTGTTTGGGTGAACTCTGTCACGTGAAATTATTGTTACTACACTCTCATGAAACTTACCTGTGATGAATTTGGTTTTGAAGTGGAAGGATTAGATGTTTGGAACTTGTTTATATAGGGGGAAAAAGGATTGCTTCATAATGCAGAAGAAATTAAATATTATTTAATATTTGTCTAGCTAGTACACACATCAGATAGAATCTTTGTAAGAATTTGACACTTTTGTACTATTTAATATTTTTTTTTCTCTTTGACAAATAAAATTGTTCTCAGTAACTTTATTTTGAAGTCTACTCTACTTCTTTTTAATTGAAAATGATCTGTCTTTCACAAAATACTTTTCAGTTTTTACTTTTTGCAGAAAATAAAAATTATGTTCATTTTAAATTGTTAACAATGAGATAGAAAATTCATGTAATGAATAATTGTAATAGATAGAATTTAGAAAAAAAATGTACTTTTAGAAACCATGAAATATTATTTTGGCATTTTTCATAACTTCTAAATAATGCTAAATTTGTTTTAGAAAAATTTAAAAAGAAAATGGCAAAAATATATTTGATCTAGATTCTCTTATTATTAGTTGAAGTGAAATGAAAACATGAACAAAATAAACTCCTTACTTTGTCAAGAGTGAAACTAGACTCAAATTCCTAAGTGATGTTTGATGTTTAAGTTTTGGAGATGAAAAAACGTGCTAGAAGAAGAGACTTCACTAAAAGTGGTTCGTTAAACTCTATGGAAGAGATTAATGATAAGTGAAACCAATAAATGGTTTAAAAAATATAATGTAGTTTTAAAAAAAAATTGAAAATGATTATAAATAACCTAAATTTTAGATTTTCAAGAAATTGATATGCAATTACCGGCTAAACTTCTGATTATTAGAGCCCTTCCTTTAACATAAAAAAATTATTAATATGATCTTAAGAAGTCAATATTCAACGTAATAATTTAAGTGCAATGTACAAGATATATGTATAATATCTTTTTTACTTATATTTAAGATGAAAGAGAAGAGATTATTAATCATAAGATTGGGTTATACTAATTATTAACTGGAGATAACTAACTTCACATTTCAAATACAAGCAAATTCTAAATAATTTCGTCATATCTAATATCTAATGTAATGTTAACATTTCAAAATAGTCTTCAATTAATATTCTTATGAAAGAAATTAAAATGGTAACTTTTATTTTAACAAAAGAAATGGTAACTTGATGAATATAGTTTTATATTTCATTAAATTTTAAAAAATTAAATAGAATTAACTAATAAAGTATAAATGAATACTTTTTTTTTATCAACCTAACGTGACAGAGATCATCGATCAATACTTATGAAAAACATTTGTTGAAAGAGATCAAACCCTTAAATATAGCTCGATTATTTATTTTGAGAGAATTAGTCTACACAATTGCACTTGGAGTATGTTTTTTTTTGTTTTTCAGACTAATTTTGTTTATATAGGGATTGACAGGAATCATTGTCGATGAACTAACCAAAGCACCTAAGCAGCTTGTCTTTGGTCGACTAATTAAGTACTCCTGCAGCAACACTATAGCTTCCAGATGCATTGAATCTAGACGAGTTTCTGAAGAGCTTCTTTTTTTGTTTGGGTGAAAAGAGCACTCTAAATTCTAATTAGGCCCTCCACAATCCACATTGAATAGAAGAGAGTGTGACAAGTGAATGACATGGAAGCCATCGAGACCATGGTGCGTAACTACTGCGGATTTGAAAATTGCTTCTTCCTCCGGTCTAGAATTTGAGTGGTTTTACTCTAATATGGACCTTAAAGACATGGGTCTATATAATATGAACCATTACTTTTTAGACTGTTTCTTTACAGACGGTTTCTAGCCTGTCCTACAAATTTTGGATCATGTAATATCTAAAGTAAAGTTAAAAGATCCTATAAAATTCTCAATCTTTTAAGATTTTATAATCTAAAATAGGACGTGCGAGAAGGTTGGAGGGTGAAAAAAAACACTCGCTTTTATTTACAGTATTGATGAGTTGACAAGAAGGATATTCATGGTTGGATAAGACCCATATTAAGAAGATTCAATTGAAATTGTAAAAAAAAATTTACTATTCGTTTTTCTAATAGAAAAATCTTTACATTACTTTTATGGTGTTAATCCTTAGATTTTCAAGCGAAAGAGATATGATAATCTAGAGTTCAATTGAAAAGTAACTGAAATCTAATAAAAAATTGTATAAAATCTTTACATTGTTGATGTCATGCATTAAATTAGTCTTTAATTAATATGTGCAAATACCTAAATATTCACATTTAAGACCAACAAACATAACTTTTTTTATTGTTGTTTACATTTAAAATTAAAAATAATCTAAGAAAAACAACCTACAATAAGGGTGAGTTGATGTATAAATAGTCGAACGAATCATTTTAGTCCAAGTAAAGATAATCAAATATGGCCCCAACGGCTCATTTTAAAGTTTTGTAGATGAAGAAAACCAGCACAACAATAATCTAGGAGGCATGATAACAGAGAGATGTATGGATGAGGTACCAGAAAATGACGCGAATCAGGGGGAGTAATGTGATGCCGTTTCTTTTTATGTAGAATGATTCTTTGACTTTGGTTCATATTGATGACTTTGGTTATATTGATGATTATGTTGATAATTTTGAAGATGGTAAATAACCTGAACTACTTGAAGAAGTTCATTTCTTTCACCTAAAAGTTGACTTGTATTAACTGAAATTTTATGAACCTTAATGACGATGATTGCAACTTATCTAAGCAAAATACAATAAAGAGCACATGTGGGAAAACCGAATGGATAATAATAACTTTATCTTATCCCCGTGAGCTTACTTCAGTTGGTAGGGATATTGTATATTATATGCAGGGGTCGGGGTTCGAACCCCAAACACCTCACTTCTCCACAATTAAATTGTATGAGCTATATCCACTAGGCTACTTGACAAAAAAAAAAAACTTTATCTTTAATCTTGAAGTTTGTTATCTTTAAAATATCATTAGCAATTTTGTCTCAACAATAGCATGCATCCAATTAGGTTTTTTGTTGGCACATGAAATAGATCATTCTCATAATCATAATTTGTCCACTATTTTCATATTTTTTTTTTCTCATCCACACCGGTTCATATAATTGTGGATCGATAAACTGGACTAAAAGCAAGTACACAAGTGAGGTTGAACATCACATCTTCACCCAAAACTTTAATGTATTAGGTAATTGGCGTTAGTTATATTGTAGCCATTTTAGCACTTAGTATTGCATCTATAGCTTCTCCCACAGACAGAAAAACCCCTCCTCCAATTTCACTCACAAAGTTTGCTAATCTTAGCTTGTGAATCACTTGCCACCTTGGGTTAGCAATGGATAACTGAAAGAAATAGATAGGAGGAATTAATAACATTTTTCATGGCTAAAACTAAAACTATAATTATGTACAAAACTTTTTTGTTATCAATTGCATGGTAGAGAGAAAAAATGGAGAAAAATTCACCGTCACTCCATGTAAAATAAGATTCTTATTCAGCTCCACCAAAGAAGCTATGCCAGCAGTGTCAATACTCACAAGACCTATCAAATTATAATGACAATGTTCAATTTCGCAATTATAATAAAGTTTAATTTGTATAGTGTAAAATGAAAAATACAATATCGTTCCATCACAACCGAGTAAACGTTTTTTATGAACCGATGATTATGATTGATTGATAGATAGGGTAAATTTTGCGCCAAGAAGACTCACATGATGTATCAATAATGACAACTTTGATAATGCTTTCTCCTTTACCATTTTCAGCTTCATCATCAATCACCCATCTCTCGATCCTTTTTGAAAAATCACAAATGTAATCAGGTTTTTCACTAATAGAAAGCTTAACGTAGGGATCTATGTACACAATTAACAAGCTAAATGCAGATAATTAAAAACCGTACATACCTTTCCCTAATAGGACTTGCATTTGCAAAACAAAGCCAAGCAGATTTTATAGAGACCACTAAAACTCCAGGTGTGTTAATCGCCATCGGATATTGTTCCACGTTGCCATATGCATCAGTTCCCGGCAGCCTTCCAACAACCGCTATACCAGGTTGAATTGAAATCACAATTATCTTTGCAAATGATACCATGACCTGCAAAGTATTGAGTCAATATTCTCTCATGTTTATTAGTTGAAGTAAAAACGAAAAAACGAATCAAGATTCTTATATTTTTTTGCTGCTTTTTCCATATGTTTTCGGCTGTTGGTAGTTACTTTTCCCTTCCTATAAGTTTCTCGTGTGCCCTGTTCGGATTTTAAAATCCGAAATGTTTCGTGTTTTGGAGGGTTTATAGGGTTATGCCGTTCAAATTCTATAATCCGAACTACTTAGGGTGCACGATAAACTCAATAAGGTGGGAAAAGGAGGTGCCTATGAAGTTTCAATATATGTTGGGTTTATTTAGGGAAAAAATACCCCAATTGCAAGGCCCATTTCCACAGAAGAAAACAACACTCCAAAGAAGGCTCCAGCACAAGCAAGAAAATCAATTTTATCAACCTTCCAAATTTCATATGCTTTTTTAAAATCAATAAGTCCTGGCACAGCTGAAAGAATTATTGCTGCTAGCATTGCTTTGGGAGTCAAATACAAGAGTTCTGTCAAAAATTGAAGGGACATCAACACTGTCAGTGCCATCACTATGCTTGACACCATTGTTTGAGAGCCAGCATTATAATTTACAGCAGTACGTGCAATTGAACCTGCATATTTGGTTTATTTAGTCATAGTTAATATTAAAATATAGCATACTTTATTTTGTACTGGATCTTTACTGGTGCATATTTGCATTAAAATGAATTCTAAAAAGTGATGTTAGAAAATAACAATAAGAATTCACCTGATGCAACATAACAAGAAGTGAAGGATCCAAAAATGTTCATTATGCCTAAAGATAAAACTTCTCTATTTGGATCAATATTGTAACCTCTTAGTGATGCATATAATCTGCCAACAGCTACAGATTGCTAACATATGGTTATACAAAAGAGAAAAAAATTATAGTTAGTAAAACTACTATCATTAAAATCAATTATTAATTAACATAAATAGTTTAGGGTACCCTACCGTGGTTGAAATAATAGCAACAGTCAAAGCTATTTTGATCAAAGAACCCAAATATTTACCATTACCATAAAATTGTAATTGATTGAGTGAACTTGGATTCAAGCTACCTCCTTTGATTGGACCTAATACTTCAATTTTATAGTCCTCAAGTTTATGTTGATGAACATTTACTTTATATGCAATAAAAGTGGATATAATGAAGGAAAGAAGAGGAGCAATGTGTGAAAGCCACAAGAGTTTCTTTTTCCTTCTCCCCTATTAGATATTCAAGAATAGTTCAATTTTTAGTGTAGTAAATTCTGATAGTAAAATGAACTACAAGTAGAGAATTAATTAGCTAGTTTTAAGGTTATAGAAATTTTACTAACCAGGAATCTGGTAAATATGATGAAAGACAAAAATGAGAATCCAATAATAAAATTGAAAGGATGCCATTCTGACTGAAAAAGGTCAATGAAAACAAAATGTCAACAATTAAACAAATATAAAAAATAATGTCAAATTCAATGTTTTGTTTTTCCTTACATGGTTTTTGTAGGAAGTCCAAAGAGAATTAATCACAGAAATTAAATCAGCCTTGTTGGTAAAGTTGGTGATTCCAAATAAATTTTTCAATTGTTGAAGTACAATGCCTATTGCAACTGCTGCCAAGAACCCCAGAATTGTGGCATGTGAAAGATAATCTAACAGAAACCCAAACCTGTAATTAAAAAAAATTATGAACTATTGGAATTGGATAACTGAGTTATTAGAAGATGATTTGATAAGTGGAAATAATAATAAGATTTTTTAAAGTTAACTTATTTGAGTTTATCTACCGACAAAAATACTTGTGTGACTCTTTAGGAGAGTTTATGAAAGCATGTTATGGTATTTTCAGCTTATTTTCATAAAGTAATCCGGATAACTTATAAAATAGCTTATATGAAAACAGTGCTAACATATTTTATGTTTTGTTATTGAAATAACTTATACATAAACAATTATGCGATAAGCATTTAATCTATAAGCACTTAATTAAATTATGGCTAAAATATGGTTTTAGTCCCTACAAATATGTCTCGTTTTGGTATTAGTCTCTGTAAAAAAAAATTGTTTTTGGTCCCTGCAAAATTTTTTGTTTTTTAAAATAGTCCAGTCATCATGTGCCACGTATACAAATCATCACAAAAATGGGGTCATGGACTATTTTAAAAAACAAAATTTTTTGCAGGGACCAAAACTTAAACGGGTCATATTTGCAGGGACGAGTGCAATATTTAAACCTTAAATTATTCATTCAAATAAGACTAAGAAGATGGCACATATACCTGAAGAATCCGAAAGCAACTTGGAAGACACCAGTAAAAAAAGTTGCAGTCAAAACAAGCTGAGTGTAAGCTATGGAATCATTTATAGGATCTTTCAATGTTTGAATCATTGAGGAAAGTAGCAGTGAATCCACAGTTGAAGGTCCAATTACTATTTCCCTTGAAGTCGCTAGCAAAGCATAAATAAGAGGTGGAACAATACTTGTATCTGAGTAAATAAATAAACCATGCTTAATTTTTCACCTAAAAGAAAACATAGTGATTTTAAAATCAATGTGCATAGCATTTATAAATCAATATTCAACTTACAGAGGCCATATTCAGGACTCATCTTCGCCAAACTCGCATTTCCCATAGCCTGCAGAACGAAAAACATTGGTCTTAATAATTTTAAGTAAAATGATCATTAGTGTCGCAGTTATAATAATAATTTCTCATTTCACAATTTCATAAGAAGAAAAAAAATCTAAGTTATTGATAAAATTTCACATGTCACAACTATGAACCATATATATTAATGTAACTTAATTTATTTATAACTAAACCTGTGGAATAGCAAAGATTGCAAGGACAAGACCAGCCAAGACATCACACTTAAACTTTTGAACATTGTAGTTTTTGAATGAACTAAGGATTGGAAAAACACATTGCAACAAGGGGAATACTAATTTGGTTGATGGTTGATGTTTGAGAGAAAAGAATCTATTTCGAAGGTTGATATTTTCGATGATCCGGCGCAGCATGCACGGTGGCTCCGGAGGATTCAGCACCCATAGTATTCTGTTTTCTCTATCATTGTTTTCATTCTCAAGGTTCATTAACACTTCTAGTGATGGAAGAGATGATGTTGTTAGATTCATCCCTCGATGCTTGTTAGTTGTTAGGACATTATAATTATACTTTATATAAATAATACTAGGATTTTAACCGATCAAGAGTGTCTTAATTTGTTTAATCAACAAGTTGGAGTATATCAACTCAAACTCTTCACTTAAGGTCATATTCTCTTGAATTTAAATCATGTCGCCGTCCCTTTTTGTTATCTCATTTATAAATCTAAATCAAATTCATAATAATACTAATAATCTTTTTAATTACTTTTTGCTTAAATTCAAGTGTGAGTGTTAGTTTTAGCTGGCTATAATTTAGTAAATGAATTATGAATGATATATAAGATAGGTGAATCATGTATTTAATGTTTCAAGATTTTGAATAGGTATATATGGTTTCAAAAACTCTTAGTGGATTTGATCTTTACCACGTTGTTGCTCCACATCCTTATCTAATCACTTTTTTTTTTATTTTTTTATGTATTTCTTTACTCAATATGAAAAATTATATCAGCCAATCAATATTAAATCAAATGAGATATCTATGTATGAACATAAATCATTTTTTATGCAGGGATTATACCTTTTTTTTATACTAAATATAAGGATAAAACTTAAAATATTTTGTAATCGAGGGTGAGGGTTTTTTTTTTTGTGATTATATAATTGTGTCTTGTTAATCTGCACATGTCCTTTTTATAGATGACTTTTAGGCTTTGTTTGAGAGTTTGGAGAGGGGATGGGAATAGAAGACTTTGAAGGGTGGAAAATATGAGGGAAAATTGAGAAATCTTTCAAAAAAATTAAAAGAGTAGTTGTTTAGAGAATGATAAATTAATGTTTATGATTACTATATTTTTAATTTTAAAAATATTATAACAACATAGATTACATTTGAAGAATTCATATAAACCCTCCAAAACCTCTCAAAACCCTCATCCAATACAATTTTTTAGTTCCCCAAATGAGAAAAGTTAACCCCCCAAAGCCCTCCCTTCCCATTTTCCTCTATTTCTTTCACTTACCCATTCCTTTTTTTCCCAAGTCTTCTCTTCCCTTCCCCTTCAAACTCGTAAACAAAACCTTAGGGTTACCGGATGAAAATGTGTGAATCGAATCCAGCATGATTCGCGAATCAACATTTAATCTGCATCAAATGATGCTAATTAGATCATCAAATACGCCATGGTGTGTCGCTAGGGCAGCTTTTTAGCATGTTGCTTAATGATTCAATCTCCTAATGGAATGAGCTTAGACCTAGTCCATAACAAAATGGAACGGAAATTCATTTCGCATGTATGAGTATGATGTTACATAATCAAGTGTTGTGATACTCGTTATACCACAACTTTAATAAGACATTAAAAAAAATGACGGGGGCTCATGCAAAAATACATGAACAAGTAACTATTCCAACTTCCAAGCATAGCATATTATAATGCACATGCTTAACCCTCATACAACTTTAATATACATTAATCACTTTAACTTCAAGATACAATAAGACAATTGCATGACAAATAGAAGCATGCTCGTAGCCTCTAGGTTAATACGTGTAGAGAATTCACCTCTCCTATCCCATAAATTGAAGAGTCTAGTCGAGGTAGTGCTATATTCAATGGATGTGTTCCATTGGTATCAAACTTTTACATAAAACTCTTCTACTAATTTCTACCACGATTCTATTCTGACTTTATCATACTCATAATAAGTAAATAAACATTAACGATTTTTTGATATTGTAAAGTGATATATAATTTAGAACAAATAAATTTGACTAGAATGACATATAATTTGTAATGGATTGAGTATTAAGTGTCCCACAATGTGGGGTAAAATTACGCAAAAGATGCATATATAAGCTGCCAAACATTGAGTAAACACAGCAATAATACTTTGAAGAAGGGGTCATGTAATGTGCCTTTGTGCCCACTCACCCAATCATTACCAAATCTTGTTGGGATCTCCAATTTGTCCACATTGCTCGGTCATCAATTGCCACCACCACTAGATTGGCCCTACTACCTCCTCTTACATCATCTTTTTATTTCTTGCACTGCCTTGTGCCAAGCCAAACCCACTGCGTTATCAAGCTATTTCCTCTTAGTTGAAAAAAAAAAGGAGCGTAACAAAATCATTCACTTCTTCATAGTTAACAAAAGGCTCTAATGTTACTGAACACTTCACTCCATGCCCATAAGATTTCTTTGTTTGTGTGCGTATAATTTATTATTTAAGAGAGATATTTTTTAGAAAGGAAGTATAATAAGGTAAATAATTTAGGATTTAGTTTGCTTGCCCTTTGAATGTAAAAATATTTTACTTGTACATCTAATGACAATGATGTGTTGCCACATTTTTTTTTGGTGCAAAATTATAATTACTATAAACATATTAACACAGATATGTTTCATTACTTTAATGTATAAAATATACAATAAGAAAATTGGGGAAAAATAATTTAGCTTCATTGGGTAGGTCCCTGTCCTACATAACGGGTTTTATTTAAAATTTAGACTCTTTTTAAATCTTTTTTATGGGATGAGAGCGAAGAGGCTCGTAAAAATTAAGATTGGTTCAGCTGATTATGTCAATTACCATTTTTAGATGGATCTCTCAAGACCTCTCTATCATCTTAGAAACTCGCCAGTCATCACTTGGATCAACTAACCCCGGTGAGTTTAACGCATTAGTTACACCGGTAGAACTGGGGGTTGGGAAGGGGGAGCCACCGCCACCCATCTTTATTTTTTTATATACCGGAAAGTGGATGCTGAATGCTATGCTTCCCTGAAACCAAAATATATGCTTCCCTGAAACCAAAATATATGCTTCCCTGCGCTATATTGGTTTATCATATGTGCTATTTGCTAAATGCTTCCCTGTGACTATATTTGGATTACTAGCCTTAATTCTTTTTATCTCCTTGTTCAAAATTGCAACTATTCATCAAATTCAAAAAGAGCTCTTCCAAATTCTTTCTAGTAGGGTTAGAAAACATATTGGTGAAGAAATTGGTGATTCTAAATTTTGCATCGTTGTTGATTAAGCTTATGATGAGTCAAAAAAGGAACAAATGACTCTTGTGTTAAGATTTGTTGATAAAGCTGGTTTTATATATTATGTAATTTAAATTTTAAATGATCCATTTTTGGTTTATTTTGACTTAAATGTGTTGCATGCAATATTATTTATATATTTTAGTTTATTTTGATAGCGGTCACCCCAAACTTTTTTATCTGGCTCCGCCACTGATTAGTTACCTACTCTTTAACGTATGAATCAATTAAACATTCCAATCAAACTTCAACAAATCATAAATTGTGTGAATTTGAGCAAAGAGTTGGCAATAAGGTTGAGAGCTACTATAGAGTTAAAATAACACACCACTTGAGGAATGTTCAAATTCCTAACAAGTTGCAATCCTCTGAGAATAGAAACATTTTCTCCATGAGCATTTTTGATTTGGCAAGCCATCCATTGAACCCCATGATTTAAGCGTCATTTCCATTTCATAAAACACCACCAAATCCAGCTCTCTTCCTGAATCCACCAAGATGCTCCCATCAATATTTAGCATTGCACAATCCATGGAGGAAGGATGCCACAATCTCTGAAATTACGGTAAGTAGTTGCAAAGGTTCTTTTCCAACACACCAAGCATTTCAAGCTTTGGTACTACTTTAACAATATCTTAAGTTTCAAAATTATGAATAAAAAATAGTAGACATCAGTTTCATTAACCCCTTTTAATAAAGTTCGTTTTGTTTACTCAGGATCCCCTATAAATACTAAGTACAGGGAAAGTCCATTGAACTAAATTATTTATTACTGAAAATAAATCAAATGACAAGATTGTAAAAATATAAATAGTCTCTCTAATTCACACGAAATCTAGATTATAATGATCATATTTTACAAAATAATGGACAACTTAGCTATCTTCACATCCAACATGTAAAAAATTTAAAATATGAAAAATACATTAAAATTTGATACAATCTTCAATAATAGTTCTGACAAAAGTGGAAGATTGTTTTGTCTAAAAAAAAAATTAGAAGATTGTTGATGAGAGTTTAATGTCAAAATCACATTTGAAGCATCTGATTCTGCTATAAAGATCCAAAAAAGATATGTTTTTCAAATTCTAAACTCTTCCTCGTAGCTAAAACTTATGGTACCTCTGAATTTGGGTAATAAAAAGACTTACCAGCAGCTGGTGGCAACCACACCACCGTTAGTATCCATCTTAATACTAATAGGTATATAATGATTTAATAATTGGTAAATATTCATAGAACCAGAAGAAGAAGAAAAAGGTAACAGTAGTTGTGCTTGAACAATTTCACCGTATTGCTTTATTTATGGTGCGTTTGATTTTGAAAAAAAAAAATAGAGAAATAAATTATGTGAAAACTTTTCGTTCTAAATACAAGTTATCTAAAACATTAGAATATCCTTTCATTTTTTATTTTTGCTCTTCTCCCAGCAAGTTTCGCTCCCACCCAGCTAAACTGACCAAAATACCCCTGCGCTAGTTAACTAACGCAAGTGTAAAAAAAACGTGACTTAGTTTACACATGTGTGACTTAAGTCACGCTGCGTGAGTTAACTCACGTTGGTTTTCAAAATTTCAAATACAATGTTTCATTCCAGTGTTGGGAGTGATGAGTTGGTAATTGTCAGAGGAATTGATGATAGGTGAAGGAATTAATGGAGCTCCTACAACACGTAACAAAAGCTAAATCTCTAAGTTTCTTCCTCCAAACACTGTTGTCATGGAAGCAGCTTTTGCTTCTGCTCCTTTGGCTTCATCCAAAACTTCACATTCTGCCATGCTTTCATGGTTCTACTCTTATGTGTAAAAATTTCTTCTGGTATAGGAACTTCAAGCACAGTTTCAAAACCATATTCTCTATCAAGATTAGGGCTAAGCTTCTTCATATCAAATAAAAAAATACCTCAGAATTTAAGAATAATAATATGATATAAAGTAATCGATGCCTTCTCGTCTTGTTTTTAATTTGGTTAATTATTACTTTCTTGTGTTTTGTGGATTGTTTAATTGCCGTGCCCACTTCTTGATTGGAGGCCATTGGTTTGTGAATGAAAAATTGCAGAGAAAAAATCAGCGTGAGTTAACTCACGCATGTGTAAAAACTAAGTCACATTTTTTTACACTTGCGTTAATTAACTAGCGCAGGGGTATTTTGGTCAATTTGACTGGGTGGAAGCGAAACTTGCTGGAGGAAGAGCAGAAATCTTCATTTTTTACTAAAAAGTTAGGTTCTTTCTCATCCATCTTTAAAGTGATAGGTCTAAAAAAAAAAAATTCTTTAGCCCCTTGTCTAACCTTTTTTAACTAAATAGACCTATAAAAAAGTTTTAATATTTCATATTTAACAAAAGAGTCTAACCTAATGTAACCTAATATAGATTAAGTCGTAGATCTCTGTAAGATGGTTGAGTATATTCTCACCCCTAAGGGACGACCTTGAAAGGGATAAGAAAGAAGGAATTTAGTTGATTTTTTTTATCTTCGCAAATCATCGAAGAAAGTTGAAAAGAAAATGAACAATTTTTCTTTGTTACCCTCCCTCTTCTCTTGTGATTTTTATTGTCGTCTTTTAAAAGACTCTTTCAAATTTTTAACTATATTAATTTTGTTTTTTAACAGCATACTCTTCTAACATATTATCAGTTGTCCACATATTTTTACTAATACTACCAACTTTTTTTATTTTCATAATTTAGGCAACATGATACTATATACAGGGACACATGAAACAGTAAATAATTCGTAAGAAAAAAAAACAGAAATAAGTTTTACATAAATTAAGGAATGGGTTGTTATCATTATGTAACACTCAATTAAAAAAACTCACTATTCTTGACCAAAAAAAATAACTATGTAACAGTTAAAATTGACTCCCTTCCTTTAAAAAACAAAATTTGACTCAATTATTCACCCAAAACAAAACCTGACTCCATTATATAACAAATGGTACATTAAGAGGGAATAGTCAAAGGGTCAATTTGATTGGAATGTCAATATCTCGATTTCTTTTTTTTGATTACACAAATAAAAATAGGACCATACTTACACAAAGAAAATGATTTGTCTTTCATGCACCAACGTAGTACTTTGAGAGAAAAAGAAATAAAGAGTTACACGATAAATATGATACGTAGATGATGTGATAAGAGTATAGTGAATTAAAAAGAAAATGAGATGTTAAATGAGTGTTAAAAAATAATAAATGTTTAAATATAAGAGGTTTCTTACACAACGAAAGAAGATGAAATAATAGCAAATTCTATTGGGGGGAATTTTTTTTAGTTCATGGAACACAAAACATATCTCCAATTTAAAATTATTTAAAATTTATCAAAAAAACTAAGAATAAAAGGGATTTAAAGTTTGCAAAAAATATGATTTAATTTGTTAACTGAGTATAAAAGGGGAAGAACCAAGACAAAATTCAAATAACGGTTGGAAGAGTCCTCAAATTATAAATTGCTTTTCAATGGTGGCTAGAATTTCACCTTTATAAGGTAAACAAGCATGGTACTCTGGAGTTTGAACCCCTATCAACTGAGTTAGGAAAGTATCAGGATTTGAATTCTCGACTCTTGCATATAATATACAATATTTCTATCAACTAAGTTAAGTTTACGAAAACTTTTTTTGTTTTATTTTTTATTATACTTTTTTAATTTATTAATTTCTCTTTTTCAATTCTTTTCTTGTTTCCTCCTCATGCCATTAATAAAGAAATAAATAATTTTATAAAAGTCATTTCCGAAACATAAGTGAGGTCCTACTACTTTAATGTCACCGGCAAATCTTACGATATCTAGTATAGGAATGGATGAAATTGTAAACTAAGCTTGCTTCAAGGTTTTTGCCGCCACCCAAGAATATTTAATTACATCTAATGAAAATAATGTCCTCCGTCAAGAACAGCACCGATAAAAAATTATAAAATACCCGAAAAAAATTTATAAAATAGTTTTCTTTCCTATAACTTTTTTGTACAATTTTGTTTTAAGTATAGGAGCTGGAAATGAGTTTAATTTATACATAGGTTTAATTTTAAAATATTTTGCACATACAATTATTGATGTGTTGACATATCATTTGGCAATAATTATGACAAAAGATATACTACAATTTTCTGACTCACTAAATCTAATGCTAACGGAGCATTAAAACATTTTTACAATGACAATATTTCTCTTTTTTGAGAAAACAAAACAAAAGTTCATCACTAAATAAATTCCAAGCACAATATGTGTTCACAAACACAGAAGTACAAATCAGCGTCCCACCACATAACATAAAACCAAACAAAACGAAATACACACCAAAAACTAAAAAAACATAGAGCAAAGTACATGCACCAACAACCAACGAAACCAAGAACTATAAATCAAGAAAGGGTAAGTATCTTCTAAAATGAGTAAAGTAAAAAAAATAAGGGTTGTTATGGCAACACTGCAACATCTACCTTTAATTTGTTAATTAACGGTCATGATTTCTCACTTTACATACTAAAGTGAATTATTCACTATTATTCATTTTAGGGGAGCCAAACCCATAAAAAAAAAAAAAAACCTAACTATGTAATCACTCAAGGGGATGTAGCCACCAATGATTTAAATCATAACCAAAAGCAAAAACCAAGAAAATAATTTGATGCTTTCCAATAACTAGTTTGACTTGAACTCTTGCTAACATAGAATTATATATTGTTTATCATCTTTTAAATTGATCAAACGTATGCTAACCAGATTACATTGAATCTATCACACCATTTCCTTTCATGTATATACAACCTTCTAAATTAATGAGCATATCAATAACAACATTAGAACAAACACTCCAAATGCCCAACAAATCCAAAATGGTTTTTCCCACATTACAAAGTATGGACAAATAACATATAAATGTTGAACCGTTTCTTCCTCACCACACCCACCGAAACATAAGTTTTCGTATATTACACAAGTTTTCTCACCACCCATATTCAAAAATCTTATCCCGCTCTGTTTAGTGACGGACTGCCGAGTTAGAGGACCGACCCACACAAAAATAATTAAATACATTAATTTTATATTGTTGTTGTTATTGAAAAAAAATAAAGTAAGCAAATAAATCGGTGGTAAAACAAGTATTGGAGACAAATCTAACACCATAATTAACAAATTCAACAACATAACTAAGAGCTTCAATGTCATTGTTATAAATACAACAATATTTCACAAGTCTCAACATAAAACAAATCCGCCAACATAAATCAAAGAGAAAATAGTCATTTTGATCCTTGAATGTGTAACGAGTTGTCACAATAATCAATTAATGTACCAAAATTTTAAAATAGTCTCTGATTATGCACTTCGTTAGTCAAAATAGTTTCTAGCATTAAAATACTTAGTTAATATTGTTATATTAGTTATTCAATATACTTACTTATTGTCATATCAATCATTATAAGTAGTTACTTATTGTCATTTCAGTCCCTATATGAAAAGAGTTATTGTGAGTCTTGAGAGATTATTTTAGCGTCAAAAACTATTTTGACTAACAAAGTACACAATTAGAGACTATTTTAAAATTTTTATGCATTGAAGGAATATTATAACTGGTTCTTATACATTCAGGGGTCAAAATGATTACTACCTCTAAAACAAATCCCAAAATAATTAAATCAAACAACCAAAATAATAAACGCAAAAGCATATAATAAGTCTCAATGTAAATGCAACAAAATGATTTTTCTAGTAAGTCAATTATCAACCAATTAAATCAACCTCAACTCAAAAATCATATTAGAGATGAAAAACTGAACCGACCCGTGGCCACTTAGATTCACTCTGATTAAGTCTCTCAAAAAACAGGACGAGGCGGACTGAATCAATTTAAATGACATATTTCAAAATTTTGACTCAACCTGCTAAAAAAAACGAGACAAAGGAGTCGGCCCAGCAAGTCGGACCTGTTTTTCCATCCCAATTTTTGAGTTGAAATCCAACATAAGAAGGTTGTTAAAAATCTCACTATAAATGATTAGAAAATACTAACAATTGTCCTAAAAAAAACTTATTAATGAATCAAATATTGAAATATTGTATTGAAAATTGATTCATTAACAAAGTTAAAAAGAACATATAATTTTTCTCTTTTGGGATTCAAGAGGAGATTAATATAACCTTTTCATGTTAAATTTTAGAGTAAGTTACACTCTCATATCATGAAAGACTATTAAATTAAATTACATTATCCTCCCCTCTTAAGTTAAAATAATTAAAAATTTACACATACAAATGAAAGGAGCCGAAGTTCAAACTCCAATCATGACGTTCAACCTATAATCTCTCATTCTCTCCCTTATTTATTATGTATATTTACTTCTCAATAGAGAGAAGTGTATACACTAAACAAGAGAAGATGGTAGTGTAGGTCAGACTTCTCTTGCAAGAAGAAAATGTGATTAATTTAGATGATATGAGAATCCAAGTATTCCAAACTACACACTCCAATCCAACTAACAAGCAACATCTCTTTAAGGGTGGATAATTCACTTGATAGAGCTAAATAAGGGGTTAAAGATGTTAATGAATTGGTTCAAATTTCTAATGCTGATAATGAAAAAAAAATGCTAACATAGTAATAATTAGATACTAGCATTTGTTATCAAAAACAAAAAATAGGAAACACTTTTTCATTTTAAAAAGGCAAACATATATTATATATAAAAAGATGTGACGTGGGCAAGATTAAGAAGATTCCCGCAAGCAACGGATGAGATTGAGTGAGAGGGTTGACACGTTTCGTTTATCTTTGAGTCCAGTTGCCACCATTCCTTCTCAGTCACACACACCCCTCTCTGTTTTTGTGTGAACTCAACTCAACTCAACTCTCTCTCTCTCTCTAACTAGAACATGTTCTGTATTAGAATTTCATAGATGTATATAGCTATAACCAACTATTTCTAACATCAACGCATAGAAATACATAGCAGATTAGAAGAACATGTTGCTTGGAAAACGTCCTCGACCACCAATTATGAGAAGAACAAGAAGCATGAGTGGTGGTTTATCCGTGGACATGCAGACACCTGATCAAACCAACAACTTAGAATCCCATCATGAAGAAGAATCAGTGATGTCTCATCAGAATCCTCTGCAGCCACATCCACACCATGATGATCAAGATTATGGCATCAAGAATCCTCATACAGTTGTGATGGGAACAGAAACACACATTCAAAGGGAATTAACGGTGTCTGATGAACGTTTAGTGGGTAGTGCAGTCATGTTCCCTTCACACACAGCCACAGCCACAAACACTAACAATATTATTAATCATAATAATAATCCTTTGAGTGTGAGTGCCCATGATGTCATACATAGTACACCTCACTTTCTCCGAACTTGTGGCCTCTGTAACTGTCGTTTGGCTCCTGGTCGAGACATCTACATGTATAGGTAGGTATCCATATTTTTCTATTATTCATTAGGATTTTTTTTTTTTTGTGTAAACCCTACTGTATCTAGGGTAATTCGGAGTTCGGCCGGAGCTAAATAAAACATAAACAAGAATATCAAACTCAGGTTTTACTAGCTCCAGTTCTATAAGAGATATTTAGGTCAAAAAAATTATTTATTTGGTTCAGATATAGATACACGATTCAACTGTCTTTTTTTTAATCTAACAGTCTCTTATATTTGATGTTGAACAAAGTATTAATACTTACCATATGTTCTACATTCTAGTAGTTTGACTACTTGAAGCTAGCTAGCTTTATGTTTCTTCATTATATTATTTTAATTTGATTAATTAATTTTTTGTTTAGATGAAATTGTGGTTAATTAATTTGGTTTTTAGCAGATTAATGATTGAAAGAAAATTATTGATTTCAGGGGAGATACAGCATTTTGCAGTTTGGAGTGCAGGGAGCAACAAATAAAACAAGACAAGAGAAAAGAAAAGTGGAAGATGGCTTTCACCAACAAAGAAGACCACCGTGTATCACCACCGTGCACGGCGACTGCCAAAGCTTCTACTGCTGCTTGTACTTGAAGAAGGGTTGCACACTTGAATAATTAATTAATTATAATAATAAGGAATTATTATTATTGCGTAGGATATTATTATTAATTAAGAATGAACAAATGTCACGCTTACAATGTCATTCATGTGTGTGTGCACTTACGACAAAGAAGGACCACCTCATTTCTCCCTTTGTCTCAATCATTATGCTCCTTATGGCTCTTTTACACTGGTCTCTCTTTGCTAGTGATTCTTATTAACATAATTTTCTACTACAAACTTTGTAAACAAGGAGTTGTTGCTCAATTATTAATTACTAGCTATTTGAATTTTACTGCTATGAAATCTCTATAAAATTTCTCATATAGTCTATCATGTTATCATAAATTTATGTGAGTCTAATTTTCACTATAATTTGAATTTTATTATGTTTTTATGTTGAGTCTAATTTGTCTATATAAAATTCGTTCGTAAAACGAAATATTTCAAACTTTATTCTATTTCATGTGAGACTTTTGATTTTTTTTTTCCCCATGACACCTCTCATACACAACACTATTAGACTTTGGTTAACCAAGTTATAGCATATGCGATTTTTAAGTCATGTTAGAAGTTTGAAGAATTGAATTTTTTTTCTAAGAACAGATGATATATCTCTGCTAAGAAACTTGATTTGCTCACCTAATGCAATCTCTTTTCCCAATTTTTTTAATCGATCCAGAAGGTTCGAACTTAATACAAAGAATTTTAAAATTTTAAAGTCAAGATTCACTCAAATCAATATAATATTGTTGGTATACTTCAAAAAAAAATATAATATCGTTGGTATATAGAGACCCAAATATGTCATTTTTTTGTAGGATTCAAATATGTCTTCTTGACATGCATATATTGATGTTTGGTGACGATTATTGATGTTTGTTGTCCGTAACCGTCTGATAATATAAAAAGGTCCTTCGACCACAACTCAAGAGATACAATATCTATCGTTTAACTTTACACTCTTTGCTCTCTTACTTGTTTAAGTGTCAGAGTGTTTCCAAATATCCAACTCACATATCGACTATTGATACTTGATACAAGAACCCCAACTCGCATCTCTATGGTTGATACTCAACAATGTCATCATGTTGATAACTCGAGATCATAACTCAATCAAAACGTTTTTTTAGTCTCCGTAGATACTACTCTCATCACATAGAGTCTCATACAGGAACAATAACAATAATCTATACTCCATTAATTTTCTTCCCTTTTTTAATAAATGATTTTGCCTCCTTTATTCCACAAAGTCATACATCAATAGTATATTTATTAAAAGTTTTATGACGCACGGTATTAATACTAGCAAGTCCAATATACTAGAATGTGTTACTTTTACAAAGTGGTAAACGTAATAGAGAGGCAGTTGACAAAATCAAATGCAACAAAACTAAACAAATGTTGGACCCACTCCAAAATCGTAAAAGCCATGTAAATGAGCTATCAACAAAAAACAAGAATCTACAGCTTTAATTTTTTACTCTATTTCTTTATCACCCTCTCATTGAGTGGTAGATCTTAGGTGCACGAAAGCATGCACATTCTTTTCTCTTTTGTTTTTTCCTCCATAAAATAATGGAAAGTTCAATAAAAAAAAGTAATGTGATTAATGAATGAAGGAGATTGATGGTACATCAACTCATCATACCTCTAAAGATCCAAGGGGGAACTTGGTTTGGTGACGCCAAGTCGCACTCTTTATTTCTTTTTCCCTTTTCTATAACGTTTTATTTAGAGCCTTAAAATATGGTCACTTAACACTATGAAAAAAGGTATAATCGTTACATAATATAGTGTCACTCACAATACCGGCATTACTTTAGTATGTCGTAATCTTCTTTTTATTTTTAGAAAACTTTCCGTAATCTATCATGGTTTTTTACTTTATCAAATAGACTAATTGATAGAATTCATCTTTAAAAGGAATAAGTGAAATGTTTGAAGTTCGAACCTCAATTCCTACATATTAAAATACATTATCTCTATTAACTGAGTTATGTACACGTTGCAAAATAGAAATTAAACGTTCTTATGAGTTTAACTCAATTGGTATGGAGAATGCCAAATATATGTAGGGGTCGGCGTTGGAACCTCGAACACCCCACTTATTCACCTTAAATGTGAATTTCTAGCCACTATACCACTTGAGGGAAAAAAATTAATTAAAATAAAAAGGAAGTACAAGATGTTGGGGACGAAGAACCTGGCCCAATAAACCACAAACTCAAACACTAATGGGTAATACTACAAGCCAGTACAAAGTGGTACAAAAAGGGGAAAACCCTTAGACATGTATTAAGCAAAACCCAAAACAGTTACTACCACACACAATCTAATGAACTCGTGTGAGCACGAAACCGAATTGCAAAAAAAAAAGTGGAGTAAGTTTAGAGCATCTAAATAAGTGTATGAATCTTAAGTCGACAAATGATCCAAATTTCGACAACTCTCTTCAAAACATCAACAAGCAATAAATGCCTTTTTAGACCAAACCAACCATTAACGAAGTGAATCAGACATCACAGAGTCACATAGGTCTTAAAATAGAAATCAAAATCCAGTCGTAGTCTAGATCGAGGGATGAACAAATGACGAAACTTCATCACACTCCAAGGATTGTGCATGAAACAACTACATTAGATATAGACTTTTAGGTACGACGAACGACTACTGCCGTCAACACAAAGCATCTACGCACCTAGCCCTTTTAAGCAACATCAGGTGAATCAATCCTTGTTGAATCTAGATTGTGGGATGAACCCAACACACAGATGAACAAAACCATAGAACCCATATCTTAAATCCATAAAGTAAAAAAAAGCTTCCAGATTTCAAACAAAATATGTCGAACGCCGAAAAACAAACGTGTAAGCTTAGAGAGAAACAAAGAGCGAGAATAAAACCACAACCCATCTTTATCTTCCCGGAACAAAACAAAACAAGAACGAAAACATGGTGTAGACACAACAACGACCAAAGAGATCACCGCCAAATAAACAACAAACGTAGCAACCAAACGAGCCCAGCTCATTCATATATCGATCCTGAACCGCGACGGTGAGACACCTCCATGAGCAAGAACGAGTCTAATACCCCAAATTTGGAAAGTTCGGATCATGAGGAACATTTGAAAGAACTCAACAACTGCAATGAACCATAAAGGTAGTTTCGACGACAGATGGAATAGCCACCACTAGGGCGGCGCATCTGATTTTGATGGCAAACACAGAGTCCGACACAAGACGAACACGAGCAAATCTGAACACCCCTAACAGAGGTCTCAGGGTGGTGCAGCCGAAACGTCGATGAATGTATTACCTCTACACACTTCCACATCTTTAAATCCTCCTTTGAATTTGGGAGAAAGAAAAAAAGTTTAGTGGTGGTGGAGGGTTTTGTTTAGAGAGAAGATATATTGTTTATTTATTAAAGAGAGAGAAAAAAAACTTAGTGTATATTTGATTTTGCGAGGTTAAAACTTAAATTGATTGATTTTGAAAAGAAATAAGTAGAATGAAAAATAATTTATATTTAAATTTGTTGAGTTAAAATAATTGAGACTAAAAATCAATCTTAAAATCTGTACCCGCAACAAAAAAAAAAAACAATCTAAAAATTATTTCTACAAGAGAATTCATTTCCAAGCCACTCCATGTAGCACCACAACACATTAAGTAGTTGTCACATCTTAAAGAAATCAACAACGAAAGATAAACAACCCTATATTTCATAAACTCTTTTAACACTTTATTTTCTCAATATTTCTCATTTTCTATCATAACATCAAATTATCACATTTATTATATCACTCTTTTTTCATCTTTGTCTCAAAGTGTATACATTCCCATAGAATGTACACAACATTTTTCTAAAGAAATAAGGTATAATCATAAGGTGCGCAAATCATTAGATGGGTGTCCATACCCATATTAAATGGTTTAAATAGTATAAATGATAAGCTTGCTCCACATTTTTATACAATCATTGAGACGGAAAAAAAATCACATCGTTTAGTGACTAGAATTCAACCTTTAAAGTGAATAGGTGGGAAATCCGAGATCAAACCACAACCTTTATATATATAATGCACTTTACATATTAACTGAACTATGCTCACAGAGTCGAGACATATTTTCTTATTCTTTTAAAATGTAACCAAAAAATATATGAATATTTTTTTTTATAAATAATATGAATAATTATTATGGTGTCCCATAAAATAATTTACAAATTTGTTACTTAATGTTGATCTTTTTTCTTCTACGATATTAATTCAACGGATGTTATTTTGAATGAGGAATGCTAGCAACGCTCATTCTAACACACACTCTCTTTGATTGGTTAAAACTCACATGGGTCCCACCAAATCATGTAGGTCCCATATAAATTTGGTGGGTCCCATGTGAGTTTTAACCAATCAAAGAGAATGTGTTGAAAAGTGTGTGTTAGAATGTGTGTTGCTGACATTTTTCATTTTGAATATGTCTACTATATTTTTGTTAGAATATTTATTTTAATTAACTTTTCGTATCCTCATAGTCATATTTCATTCGTTTTCTAGTTTTTTATTTTGCTTTCAAATCTAATTTTTAGACATTTTTTGCACCAATTTTTAGACGATTATTGATATATGATTGAAGATCAATTTAGGAAATTGAAGAAAAAGTAAGAAGAACAACATCATCACAATTCATCTTCTTCTTTCTTTCAATATTGGGCATCAACGTGGTTGATTTATAATTTTTTTTGTTGAGTTTAAGAGGTTTTTTTTTAGCAGGAGTTTAAGAGTTAATAAAAGTATTTTAGATCTTTAAAATTTATTTTAGTTATATCGATGAGATCTAGGTATTAGAATAGCGTTAAAAGCACCATAACCAATCTACCCCGGTAAAAGCAAGAACATTTTCAACTTTGACTTTAGAGATCTTTTTGTTGATGGTCAATCGCTCTTTAAGTTTGAGGTTTGCCCTGACCCTTGTGAGCTCCCGAAATCAAACTCACCTAAATTATTCTTTATAAAAAAATATTAAAAGCAACGTAAGTTTATTTAATAAAACACCATGAGTTGAATACCTATACTCCCTCTACTATCATATGATGCTGAATAATTTTAAGTGTACCATAAATGAAATGGACTGAATTGGGGTCTTGCGGTGAAAGACACCTCTGTAGGGACGTGGGAACACACATAAAGTCGCAGCTCTTTTTGTCACAATAGGACCTATCATACCTCCATTTCAAGAGGTCCCCTCCTCCAATTGGCGCTTTTGTTCAATCAGTGACCTTGAAGATTCAATCATAATCAGTGCACTTGAAGGTAAAATAAAAAGAGCTGAAGAGAGAGTAAAAGAAAAGTTAACAAAAAAAGTGAAAAAAGAAAATGTGTGACTGTAAAATGCACTAGTGGGTAATAAATTGAGTTGATCAATTTTGAATTCACTTTATAGGAGGCCCACAACAAGGAAATATACCTAGTCCTAAAAGTGATAGTGGAATCACAGACATTGTTTTGGACATATTTAGATCGGTAGAACTATATCTTAAGTTCAACGTAAGTTGTTTGTTCATATTCTTTTGGGACCGTTTTATTGATCTCTGTCTCCAATCTAATCTAATTATCTTGTTTTTCTTTTGACAAGAATCTAATTATCTTGCTATTGCAAGATAAAAGAGGATTTTACGAGAATCAAATTATGATTTGTATGTGATTCAAATGGAAATGAAAAAAAGTGTTTGATGATTCGTTTCACTTATTAACATTCACAATTTAGATGCTTTATTAGTGGGAGTGGGAATAGCAAGAACATGCTCTTTCTTGAAGAGGTAATTAATTATTTACAACAAGCTGACATCGATGTATGTAAGCAAGTTGTTCTTGTTTTGTAGTGATAATTATACAAAATTTGTTTGAGAAATGATATTTGTACAACCATTTTTGTACAACTTCCTCTTTCATACTCACATTATCTTCTTATTCTCTCTCTACATTTTTCTCTCTCTATTGTTTTTGACCAATGAGAAAAGAGAACAACAAAGTTGTTCCAAAAGAGTTGTTCAAATATCACTACTCAATTTGTTTATCATGTGTAACTGATGTCACGGTCATGATCTTATTCTTCTGGTAAAGCCGTGTAGCAAACTCCTTTATTTATATGTTAAGTGTTAGATTATTACATTAATTTTTTAAGAAATCATATTTGAGCACATTAGCTTTCTAATATTTTTTTTTGAATAAACAATAAAATTTACTACTAATTTGTTTAGTTTACTAAAATATCTTTATTGACGGTCGTTAGTGAAATAGCTATGTGGACACAGGGTCGTTCCTAGCATTTAACGAGTCTTAGGCATAGTATGAGAAAAAGGACTTTTACATAAACATTTTAGCTCTTCGTTGTGATTTTATTAACTTTTCATTTCATTTTTTTTTCTTTCTTTTCACTACAATAAATATTTTTTAGGCTACATCTTAAAACAAATCAAATACTCAATAGAAAGCAAAACAAAACAAAAAAATAGCAAAAGTAGAGAACTGTAGCACATGCAAATTAGACTGAAATTTTAGCATCTGAGAAATAGAGACTAAAATTTAGCACTTGAGAATAATAGTACACACAAAAAAGTCAACACTTAATTAATTAAATTTTAGCCTTTTAGATGCAGAATTCTCCAATATTAGACTCATAACAAAGATATATACAAGAACACATTTATACCTTACAAGTACATCATTCCTCTTTTCATATGCTACAAATATCTTTGTCAAGTTCTTTGTGATGATACAATATTAGTTTTGGACTGTTGTTAATAGAGTGCCTCAATGGAGAATTTAAGCACACTTAAGCACTTATTTTGATAATTTTATTGCACTTATGATAAGAAATTGTCTCGCTAAAATTAATGAGACATGCATTTATTTTGACGATTGATATCTCAGTTATGTTGACACCTCAAAACATTGTGTTTTAAATATGCCTCATCATATATTATTGATAAAAAAGAAAAAGAAAACAAAAAAAAAATAGGGTGGACCACATGATCCTAAGTGTATGATCTTGCATTATCAAATTCAATTCTGGAACCTTTCCAATAAATCCAAGAAAGTTGACACTATTATATTAAAAAAAAATTATCCTCTAAAGAAAAGATTAAAATTGATTTCTCAAGTAGGCTCATTTTCAACTAAAATATCATTTGTTTTGTTATGAAGATTCTCGCAATTTCATAGATAATTAATATCACCAATATTTTTATGATTAGTGAGACACATTATTATCAACAAAAGGCCCAACGAATATCATCAATTTCTTAAATAATAAATTTCTTGACACATAATTAGAAGAAAAAAAACACATTTTTTTATAGGGTGGGTGTATATAGAAATCTATGTTTAATATGGGAGTAAATATAGCAACTTGCACTAAAACGGCCGAAACATTAACCAGTTCAACCCATCATCTTTTATTTAACAACTAAGTGTCAATATTTGGGCCTCTTGATGAAATTTGCTAAACATACCCGACAATAAACCAGGTTTTGCTATATGCACCCCTACCCTAAAATTATTTTTTTGGGCCCCTACATGCATGGTTCCTAGGCCATCGCACCTCCGGCCTATGTCTAGGGCCGACCCTGTGTGGATATGAGATACAATAAATAAAAGTATATTAGTGAAAAATATAAGTAATTCTTTATTGCTAATTTAAAACGACATATAACAAAAGATAAATACATATTTCAATTAGGATAGCATACATACCACCTAACGAGATAACACATGCGAATATTCCTAACTTTTCAATTCTTGTTTTTTTTTTAAGAAGATAAATTAGTCTACTTAAATTCTTAGGACCCAAATCAATACGACCAAACTTGCTTAGGTGGGTTAACTTTTCTTAAGAAGATAAATTAGTCTATTTAAATTCTTAGGACCCAAACCAATACGACCAAACCTGCCCAGTTGGATTAACTTTTCAATTCTTGTTGTTGCATGATAGTCACAAACAAGTTCCATGTTTTGTTCTTTCATAACTGCTTCTGTTGTTGGCTTCCTTTTCACTCGCATTCACATACCTTGATTGTAATAACTAGCTCATAACTCCAATTTCTTTTTCAGTGTTGTTAAGGGGAGTATCCATTTAACAGTAGCACATAATTGACTATCCTCTCAAATCCTTCATAGAAGATGGGAAGTGTATACTAATTATGGTATGGATTGCAAAGAGTGCATAGTTAATCGGAAAATTTTAGACAAAAATGCATTTTGTGGTCATTCAACTTGTTCTGGACAAATCTAGACTTAGTTACTCAATTTTTTTAAAATTTTTATATTACATCATAGTTAAACTTCTTTTTTTTTTGACGAAGTCACAGTTGTACAAAACGTTAAATATAACTGTCGATTTCTTTTTCTTCATATAGGTTCCCTCTTATTCGAGATAATTTTATTTGAGATGCTGATGAAAATTAACAATGGATATTTCTCTCAACCGAGACTCAAAATTTTAATTTACTACACTGTCAAAGTATAACCTCTTTTGTTAGATTCAACGCTCGTTGATAACAAACTATAATCAATCAGAAATTTTTATATAAATTTTTCCATAAAAATATAATCGTTTTCAAATTTAAAAACATATGCCATGAATATTGAAACGAAATTTTAATGAACGTATAGATAAACTAAAATTTAACGACTTCAACATTATGAACAAGAAAAATCTACAAAAACTACTAATTATTTCTTAACAATAGCCCTTTTTTGAAAAAAAAATTTGTCGTCTTTTCAAATTTTATGTTTTTCTCATTTAAATTTGTAGGTATATTAATTAGTTTTTACATGCAAAACACTAATTATTTTTAAACTTTTTTTGTAGCCAATAAGCAAGTAATAAACATTAAAATATAATCAGCAAAATCGATAATAATGTTTCAAAATTGGTGGGGAATGGGAGGGATAATTATGTTGCCAACTAAGGCGAATTTGGTGGCTCGTGGTATGCTCGGTACAGACGCACAATTATGTGTCTTTGGTTGTGGGGAAGTGGAGACTGCTCAACATTTATTTGTCTCCTGTCATATTTTCAGAGAGTTATGGTCTCATGTTCGTGCTTAGGTTGGTGTGTGCGCGGCTGATCCGTTTAATATTTCTGATCACTTCCTTCAGTTTACTTTTTTGGCAGGCGGAGCAATGTTCAGACACTCATTTATGCAAATGCTATGGTTACTTTGTGGGTGGGTGTTGTGGACTGCTCGTAATAATAAACAGTTCAATAACACAGATATTTCTATTTACCAGACGCTCAAAAAAATCAATTCTTATTGGTGGTTGAAAGTGGCCAACACGGTTTATGTGTTAGGGGTTCATTATTGGTTATCTAGCCCGCTGCTTTGTTTGGGTATAGGATAGTGAACCCTGTGTTCCATTTTCTTTTCGCTTTAATATTGTACATTTTGTGTAACTTTGGTCTTTTTTCCTAGCACGTCTTGTGCGGAAGAAACGTCGTTTCTTGTGTTAATAGAAGTTTCATTTTTGCCGGTTAAAAAAATATATAATATAATCGGCAATAAATTTGAAAAAATTAATATGACAACTAGCTTCATTAATTTATGTGATATAGTCGATGAGGTCCTATATTTATGGATTTTTCGTTGAGTAACTAATTATTTTATTGAGTGTTCTATATTTAGGGATAATATATTATATTAAAATTCTAAGAATAGATAACGTGAAGTAAATCTAAAATATAATATAATTTAGGCTTAAATGTTCAATTGGTCTCTTAACTTAATTTCAAGTATCAGTTTGGTCCCTTCTATTAATTTAATGCAAAAAAAACGTTAAATTTTGGTCCCTTAACTTATTTAATTAATATTAGTTTGATCTATTAACTTATTTAATTAGTATTAGTTTGGTCCCTAAACTTAACGTTTTTTAGAATTAAATTAACAGAAAGGACTAAACTGACACTTTAAATAAAGTTAAGGGATCTAAAGGGATCTTTTATTATTTATGGGACCAAACCAATACTTGAAATCAAGTTAAGGGACCAATTAAACATTTAAGACTATAATTTAGTTATCAACTCGTATTTATCTAGATAATAATGAATATGATTTTAACTATCAAACACAATTAGTCCCTAAAAAAAACTATAAAACACACTTAGTATATTTTTTCTTTATTACGGTCAATTTTTTATATACACGATTTAATTTTAAGTAATTTTTGACGCGTGAAAATGGAATCATAGGATCATTATGGGTATGCAGTTTTTCTGCTTTGAGTTAATTTTCCTGTTATGTATATTGATTATTTGATTGCATATTTATGAAACTTGTTTGTGAAGATTTTTATTCTCTAATATGAGCTTTTTTTCTTCTTGAAATGAATGTTTTAAGTTAAATATATTGTTACTTGCTAAGTCTTATTAACTAGTGTTTTTAGAGTACTCTTTAAATAATCTAAAAACGAAATTATTTTTTCCTAAAAAAAATATTGGCTAAAGTGCACTTTTCTCCCCCTAACTTTCAAAAACTTACAATTTTGGCCCCTAAGTACAAAAACTACAATTTTGACCCCCTAAGATTTAGCTCTTTTGCATCTTTGATCGTTTTGGTCAATTTTGACTTATTCAACGCCTACGGGGCAGGCCACGTGTATAATTAATTTATTAAAAAAATAAAAAAACCAAAAAATCAATTTTTAAATTAAATAAATTTAAAAAAAATTAAAAAATCAGAAAAATAAAAAAAAATTAAACAACATCATCAAAACCCTTCTCCTTCATCTTCTTAACCCAGCAACTTCATCAAACCCAACAACCATCTCCCCTTAATTTTAAACAATTTTCATAAAAACATACAATTTTCACAAAACCCAACAAACCCAGATAAAACAACTTGTTAATTGGAAGAAGAAGCTTGATCGACGACCACCACCACCTGCTTCTCTATGTGAATTTGGGGGAGGTGAAGAAGAGAGGAAAGAATTGGAAGCATATCGGGAGATCCATTTTCCTGCACTGGCATTGATGAAAAATACTACAAGGTATGTATCACAATTTTTTGATCTCAACTAGTTCTTCACTTATACTGGAAACATATTGTGACCACCACCACCCTTGCGAACCCTTGTTCTTCCTTCATCGGAATTCTCCTCGTCCTTGTCCTCTTCGTCATCGTCGTCAGTGTTGTTTTCGAGTTCGTTGTTGGGAACGGCGTTGGAAGAGCAATTGACGGTGGAGGGAAGTTTGGAATCGATGTGGTTGGATTCTTCTTGGTCTTCAAGAGAAAGAAGAAGAAGCCATTGGAATTAGAAGTGAAAAGAATGAATTTTTTTTCTTCTGATTTTTTTAATTTTTTTTAATTTATTTAATTTAAAAATTGATTTTTTGGTATTTTTTATTTTTTTTAATAAATTAATTACACACGTGGCCTGCCACGTAAGCGTTGAATAAGTCAAAATTGATCAAAAGGATCAAAGATGCAAAGGTGTTAAATCTTAGGGGCCAAAATTGTAGTTTTTGTACTTAGGGGGCCAAAATTGAAAGTTTTTGAAAGTTAGGGGGAAAAATGCACTTTAGCCAAGAATATTTTATAAAAAAGTTAAATATTTCGATTTCTGATCCATTGATTACACATATTTTCATAATAAATTACAATTTAAAGGTTTTAAAGAATACTCGGAGACACTCGCTAAACAATACCTTTACTTAAATTGACCAATGGAGTGATGGTAAATTGGTCATAAACTTAGAGTGGAGTTAAACAACGATGAAGTTGGACTTGGATATGCTAAACCATGCTTTTCGGAATTATTGTGGATTGAGTGGTGCTTAAGATCCAATTTTTTCAGGAAGATTATAACTTATACCCCCGTATTTAGTCCTTTACCCATACAAATCACTGAAAATACCACCAATGTTACCCTTTAATCATTTGACTTCACCCAACATAAAATTTTGTCCCGCAAAACATTTCCAAAATTTAATACTCCAATATTTTTTTTTATAGATTAATTTGTAAACCTAAACAGTTGAGTAAAGAATTATCATATGAATTATTTTTTCTTACAGAGGTTTAAATCAGAAATTGGAGATTCTCAACTTATTCCAATAAGTTAACTTTTAGCGCCGTCGTCGGAGGGAGGGTTATTGAATCATTCCGAGCTTCTCTACATTCATCTACTTTTGAAACTTTAATTTGTGGTGGTGATTGGCTTCAAGTATTGCATGGGATCATAAACAAGTCTAAAAATAGTGTTGATGGTTTATTGATATATTTTATTAACAGGTGGAGCAGGTTCCGACATAAATCACATTATTCCCTTGATTATTTATTTTTGAACAAGACAAAATGAAACTTATATTAACAAAACGCTCTTTCTGACTAGAACAAGGAATGCTAGAACAGAAAGCAAACAAAGTTTATAGAGTTCACTTACGATGTACAAGTACTGAAAAGCAAAATTAAATGGCAATACCCAAACAAGCCAAGAGATTAAGCCACCAGCAGTGATAACTAAAAGCAAAAATTACATGTTTCGCCTTCAGCCACCAAAAAGAAAGTAGCTTTCACCTTGTCCACTAATTCATCAAAAGAAACTCCCAATTGGCCAAACTGCAAAAAGTGTTCAGTCAAAGCCATAGGATCCACCCCTGAAATACTAAACCAACGACGCAACTAATACCAAATAGTGCCGAAAATAGGACAAGCAAGAAACATGTGATTTGTCGTTTCCTCCATCCCATAACTTCCCGCACACAAGTGATTATCGTGATGTCAAATGCCACGCCTAAGGAGATTTTCCTTTGTAGAAAGCCTTTCACGAAGAAGACGCCAAACAAAAATCGTAACTTTCAAAGGCACCTCCTTATGCCAAATCATATTCGATGGAGCAAATTGAATTGGTTTCTCGGTAGTAGTTAACATCTGGTAAACACCACAGATAAAGTAACCTTTGCCAGGCTCTAAATATCATTACCACTTGTCAACAATGTCAACCTGCAAAACAACATTAGATAACAAACCACTACGCTCCCCCACCAGCTCTTCCTCCCATGCGAACAATTGTCGTCGCCACTTCCACACCTCACCACCAACCTAAAGCAAACATCGCAGCCACCGACACTGAACTAACTTCGCTTAACTCAAAAAGACGAGGAAATCGAACACTCAAAGGGGCACCACCTAACCACAGATCAGTCCAAAAGTGAGTGTCTATCCCATTCTCGAATCGCCTTCTCAGGTTATAATCAAACTGACTCCACCAACCCATAACCCCTCCTCTAGTGATGCCCACCAAATCCTTCCACCAAATTGATCCCTCCCTCCCTCCTTCAATAAGCCACCCCCTCACCTTATCATATCTAGCCACCAACACCTTGTACCACATACCATCCTTCTCAACTAGCATCATCCACTGCCATTTACCTAGCAGAGCAATATAGACTCACGTATTCTCCTTACCTCCATACCTCCTTGTCCAATTGACAAGAAAATATTTCGGAAGTAATATCACTATGATTGTTTGCTTTGATACTCATTGTTCTTGACTTGTATATAAAACTTCTATAAGTTTACCATGTTGTTTGGAAATATAGCATTTTGTAAATATATAATGTACCTGACATATGTTTGAAAATAGGATTCTTCTAATCTGTGCAATGTTGCATCTTAAAAAGCAATTAATGTACTTTTTTTTCTTTCTCTCTCTTATTAACCCATTTATCTCATATTTATGAGCTCTTTTCTTGAAATCGGATGATAGAAACATGTTTCATTTTCTTCCAAAAAAAAAAGAATTATGTTGAAAGAAATGAAAAGATGAAGAATCAATCCTTTATAGCTCTTTCTCCAAATAAGGATAAATTACAGAGTCTCCAAATTTTTGCAGCTTGCGAAGGAGACACATAACCGTTTCCTATTTTTTTGGCGGAGACTGAGGGAATCAAAGAGGTGAATGTAATGATATTGTAAATATATTGCAACAATTACTAGTAATGAAGGAAATTATCAACCTTCAAATGCAGTGCAGGAAGTACACCGAAGGTTTTGCATCAAAGAAAATAGGGAGAAGAGAGAATTCAATGAGACTAAGAGAGAGAGTACATAAAACATTCCATGCCCCATTTTCTTTACCCGTATTCAATTATATATTCTCCAGATTTTGTTTAACATAATTGATTCCTAAATTCTTCTTGTTTTGATTTCCTTGCCACATGACTTTTCCCTTGACTCATTACAATGAATCATTGATAGTGTCTCTTGATCAATTTGTGTTTGATATATGGAGGTTTTGGTGCCGAAGCTTGCTGGTGTGGTGTTTGTGGATGGGTAGTTGATTGTTACTGTGTTTGAGGGTGATGATAATGATAGAGGTATGGGTGGTGGTTGGGGTTGTAACAGTGAGATGATGATCGTGAAAATCCTTAATTTAAGACTAATTAATATGGGTGAAGATCCTCTCTATTTTCTAAATAAATGGAGATTGTCAATTACTATAGTTTTGAAGTAAATATGTGATATTAATGTTTTCAATTCTTGAAATATGTGCATTTATATCATATATTTACTTCAAAACTATAGTAATTGACAATCTCCATTTATTTAGGAAATGGAGAGGATCTTCATCCAATTAATATGATAGAGAAATGACTAGAATTGGAGTCAAGATCCCCTCTATTTTGTATCCTCTCCATTTCCTCCATTTGGAGAGATATAGACTTAATTTTTTTTGAGAAAAAGTAAAAAATAATTAATGATGGTGGGATCTACTTAGTGGTAGGATTCGTTATCTATTTTACGCGTGTCTCTCTCTAAATTGTGGATTCCATTTCTTTTATCAAATGGAGAGGATCCTAACCCCTAGAATTGGTTAATTTAAAAGAGAAAAAAAAAGTGTATTAATTACTTCTTAAGATGTGCAACATTGCACAAGTTAAAAAAAAAACCTTGAAAATATAGTAGCTTTGGAAATATAACCATAATATGTTGAGTTATTTGGCAATTAATGAAGTCTCTTTAGAAATATATCATTTTCCTTTCATTATAGTTACGTTCCTAAATTCATGGGCTTGTTGTAGGTACGTTCCTTGTATACCGAATGAAACATAAGCTTTTGTGTCTAAACACATCAATGATATGTCATTTGATTTAGGAGCTTGTATTAGGATTTCCCGCAAAAGTTCAAGACCTTTTATTGTGTTGTTAGCATACTATAGTTGTTTCTCTATTAAATTGTTTATTGATATATAGATTTTTTTTTAGAATGTTGATCAACTTTCATTCTCATTTGTTTAGATTTTTTGTTCTTTTGGAGTTCACATTATGTGTGAAGTTTGTTGCTGTCTAAATGAGTAAAGATTAAGTTGAAGGTTGTTACAACTATGATTTTGTCATAGTTGCAACAACTTTAAACTTAAAGGGGAGTGCTATTGGAATATGGAATTAGAAGAATATGTTGAGAATAATCCAAGAAATAAGATATTTAGCAGCGACTTTTTCTCAGTGACAATCAATTTGTTGTCAAAAAATGCCTATAGCAACGACTTATTTAAGTCGTTGTAATAAGTTGTTTTTCTTCACAACAATGTCGTTATCGTTGGGAAAAATGACTTATTCCAACAACAATTATTATCGTTGTAAATAATACAAATTTTTAATATGCCTATAGCAACGACTTATTTAAGTCGTTGTAATAAGTTGTTTTTTTTTTCACAACAATTTCGTTATTGCTGGGAAAAATGACTTATCCCAACAACAATTATTTTCGTTGTAAATAATACAATTTTTTTTTATATGCATATATCAACGACTTATTTAAGTCATTGTAATATTTTGTTTTTTTTCACAACAATTTCATTTTCGCTGAGAAAAATGACTTATCCCAACAACAATTTTATCGTTGGAAATATTACAATCTTTTTATATGCATATAGCAACGACTTATTTAAGTCATTGTAATAAGTGCTTTTTCCACAACAATTTCGCTATTGCTGGAAAAAATGACTTATTCCAACAACAATTATTATTGTTGAAAATAATACAATTTTTTTATATGCAATACAAATTTGTACGTTTGTTGGTTTATACAAGTTTTAAGCTTATTTCTGCAAGATTTGTAAAGTCTGTTATAAGTTTCTCTAAGTTTGTAGGTATATTCAATGCCACTAAGTTTTAAATTATAATTTTGTTCTATAAAAAAGGAATGGAGGAAACCGCAACACATATCTTGCATCTAATTAATATTAAAAATAACTCCTGGAGTGGTAAGTGCCTCTCAAAGGCGGGTCGAGAGGTAATGATAAAATCTGTTCTGCAGGCTATTCCCGCTTACGTGATGAGCATTTTTTAGCTGCCCAATACCTTGATTGACTCCATTAAAAAGATGCTAAACTCCTTTTGGTGGGGACATGGTAAAACAACGCAACGAGGGATACATTGGATGAATTGGAAGAAGCTATCGGCACCAAAAATTCATGGAGAAATGGGTTTCAAGGACCTTTCCGCTTTTAATTTAGCTATGTTGGGAAAACAAGGATGGAAATTCATCACAGAACCGAACACTCTAGTTGCTCGAATTTTTAAAGCTCGATACTTCCCGTCCGGATCCTATCTCACGGCTACTGTTGGACATAACCCGAGCTATGTTTGGCGTAGTATAATGCGCGCTAGATTCATTGTGCGTGGGGGAGCGCGGTGGACCATAGGTTCGGGTGCGTCTATCTCCATTCTCAACGAACCTTGGTTGACAAATGGGGAATTCATCAGTAGTGATATTCCAGGTGCTCACTCTCTTCATAATTTTACAATTAATAGTCTGATGAATTTATATGACAAAAGCTGGAACGAACAGGTTGTTAGACAGGTGTTTAGTGCGGATGTTGCATATAAAATACTTCACACACCACTCATTTCTTAGGTCGAGGAGGATAGACTTGTCTGGAAAGCGGAACGGCATGGGCGCTATTCTGTACGTAGTGCTTACAGGTTGTGTGTTACAGAGCTAATTGACTCGTCTTATTTATGGCGCCCGGGGTACTGGTCCGGTGTCTGGAACCTTAAAGTTCCACTGAAGGTTAAGAATTTACTTTGGTGCATGTGTCGTGGTTGTTTACCGACCCGTGTCTGTTTGTTGGATAAAGGTGTAGCTTGTCCCACTAACTGTGCTAGATGTGATTCTACCCACGAGGACCTAGTGCATGTTTTTTTCGAGTGTCCTTTTGCTATTCAGGTGTGGAACGGAACTGGTCTGTGGGGTTCCGTCCAACACACACTTTCTTAGACTGCTTCTACCACGACGACTATCTTTTATCTGTTAGAGAACCTGTCTGTTGAATTATCTCAACGTCTGTCAACAGTCACGTGGAGTATTTGGAAACACCGCAATCTCAGAGTTTGGGACAATGTTACATAAACAAGTGATGTGGTTGTAGAGCGCGCTAGAAACATGGTAACAGATTGGCAGTTAGCAAATGCTCCGGATACCCCTGCAGCTACTTCGCCTCCGCATCATACTATGGCAGCGAATGTGGAGACCTCCGTCCCCAACCAATAAAAACAGAATCTTGTGGCAGCCCCCTATGTCCAGTAGATATAAATGCAATATCGACGCGACTTTTTCTTCTCATCATAACCACACAGGGATTGGTGTTTGTGTCCGCGACTCGGAAGGTATTTTTGTTCTGGCTAAGACTCTCACATATCCTTGTACTGTTTCGGTGGATGTGGGTGAAGCTTTAGGGCTGCACTTTGCTCTGCAATGGTTGGGTGATATGCGGTTCGATTACGTGGATTTTGGAACAGATTCTAAATTAATAGTTGATACCTTCCTTTCCAACAGGAACGACTTGTCTGAATTTGGCTGTATTATTTCTTCCTGTCGCTCTCTGTTTCGCAATCTATTTTCTAACTCTAGGGTGGAGTTTGTTAAGCGACAAGCCAACGCGGTGGCCCATACTCTTGCACGAGAGGCCACGCGTTCAACTAGTCGCGCCATTTATTATGATATACCCACTTGTATTGAAACTATTATCATTAATGAAATGCTATAAACACGTTTCCCTCAACAACAAAAAAAATTAATATTAAAAATAAATAAATCAAGGAACACCAAGTATTATTTCCTTAAAACAAAAATATTAGGAAAAAAACTAAAATTCACCGTTGAACAAAAAGCAATGTGAAAAAATGTTTCAGGTGACATAAAAACAAAAGAAAAAGAGAGACACTAAATTTTTAACCCGAAAGGGTTTGTTGGTTCTTTTAACCCGAAAGGGTATGCTTGCTGACTATTGTGATATGGTTCAATATGTGGTTCTGACGTGACCGGTCGTGTTTGGCTCCTACTCTCTTTGATTCTCTGATGTTCTAGATCTGTTGAGATCTGCAGGTCTCAAGACGTCAAGTGGGCCTCCCTTCCGGTGCTGGTTCGTTTTAGCCCCGTCGGACTGTTATGCTCGAAAGAGCTTTATACTTGCTGATATGTTAAGGGAGTTGGTACGTGGATCTGGATTTCGTGTTGGCGGCCAATTCATTCACCAATGTGAACCCTAATTGCTCTCACAAATACCACTCTTTTCATTCTCTTTGTTGTAACTTGATTTCATGCTCGTACGCGGGTGCACTAGGTTGCGCTTAGGACAAGTGTTTGTTTGTTACAATTGATTAGGGTGGTTTTGCTTTATCACGATGTATTTCGATATGGGTTGTACCTGGTCAGGTCATATGTCCCCCCAGTCTTTGTATGTCTTTGTTAAGTTTTTCTATATAATTATCCTTTACCAAAAAAAAAAAAAATAGATGTCATTTCTATTTTATACAATTATTATTAATTTTAATTAATTATAGTTTTTTTTAAGAAATTAATTATAAATTTTTAAAACTTGTAAATACGTCTTTATTGCATTTTATTAATATATTCATATTGTTGAGAAATTAATATAATGTTAATTAGCATATACCTTTTTAAAACATCAAAATAATTAACATAGTATATGTGCTTTGGAACTTGTTTAATTTCAACATTGTATTTTTTCCTTTTGTCAAAAAAACATAGTATATTTCCTTAAAAAAAATAAATAAATTGATTGAAAATAATTTAAATACTTACTTTGTGTAGAAAAGAAAATATACGGAAGCCCAACAATTACCCCTTCTTGTTTAAACTGATGATTGCAATTCTACAACTCCTCGCCAGCCACCTCTAACCCATTCTTTCACTCAAATTTCTCAATGCATGTCTTTTATGGAAGCTTCTTCTCCATCTAATTGAAGGAATCAAAGGGTAAGCTGAAGGAATTTTTCTTTCTCCCTTTCTTCTCTTAAGTGGCCGAGCCACTTCCCTTCCATTATGGTTTCTTGAGTAAGAGTAAGAAACCCTGCACAATTGAAGTAACGAGAGATACAGAGTTCACATTGTAAAATGGTAGCTGTTGGATCAGGAGCTGCTAATTTTGTGACTGAGGTCTCTATTGTTGTCCTAAAAATTGCACCTTTTAATGTCAAGAAATGAGGACAGAAAACAAGATAGTATTAAATGTTTTGGTAAATCATAATCTTGTGCCTTTTTATTTTAATTGATTGCTTTTACAGAGTACTCACTATAGTTTCCATTTTAAATTGTTGAGTGCAGGATACTTTTGATATTGATAATACAAACCATAATAGAGATGTTATTATTGATACTGCTAAAAGACTATATCGTAATCATAGATGTAGGTTTCATAAACACTTTAGCCAATACAAGACAGATGAGATAGCTTTGGAACATAAACCAGAAGATTTAAGCGAAGAAGATTGGAAGGACTTGGTAGATTATTTTTCAAGTCCTGAATTCAAGGTATGTTTGTAATAGATTTACTATATAAACATATGTAATTTAATTTTATACGTAAACATCTACTATATTTCTACTTGTGTCATCAAATAAATCTAAACAAGTTATTAATCATAGATGTGGAAGGAAGTCATTTCAAGCTGTTAGCTATGACGCGGTAAAATATAAAATATCAAATCTCCCTTTTTTTTGGTATATGTATCATTGACTTGATAACTTATATGTATTTATATTTTGTGATGATGAAAATTTGCTTTTAGAGAGATCCTGAAACCGAAAAGGAGCCCAACTATAAGGATTTATGGAGAATGACTCACACAAACAGCAATGGAGAATGGATAAATGATGCTTCTAAGAATGTTCATGTATGACATCCTTTTTTGATTCGTTAAACATATATAATTGTGATTAATTTTTTATTCTAGTTTTAATTTATAATTTACATTTTTAAATAGATGAGGGTTGAAGAAGCTTCTTCATATCACCTAGAAGCTGGATGTGGGGACACTGATAAAGATTTGATTACGAATATTGCTTTTAAATCAGTTGTGGGAGAGCGATCGGGATATTGTCGTGGCTTGGGAGCTGGAATTAAACCCCTAAAGGGAAGGTCTGGTTTGCAAGAACAATTAGAAAAGGAGTGTGAAAAAAGACAAGATATAGAGATGAAGTTAAAAGAAGTTGAGACTCAACTCGAAAAAGAGCGAAACATGAGGGAAGAAATGACGGCAAAATTTGAAGAGAGTCAAAGGCAACTAGGAGAAAAGATGGAGAAACGAGTTGAGGAAAAAATGGCAAATATGTTTAGTCAAAAGATGAATTTCCAAGTAAGTATATAAATAACCATAGTTGGTACAAAAATATAATAAATTTTTAATTTTGTATTATATATTAAAATCTCTTCGTTTATTTTATTAAATTTGTCATGGGTGTTATTTTGAATATTTTTTTAGGGTATCGGTGGACAATTTTCTAGTGCACTTAATATAATGTCTGAACTTGTTCACAAGGATAATAACACGCCTTCAGAGCAATTGTAAGTAATTTTTTCTTGACTTTAGTGGTGTTCTGCTGTTTTGTTTTTCTGTTCAGCTGGCTTTGGCCTTTTATGTATACTACACTCTTACCCTTTAGGTACTGCTTGTGCGGGGGTTGGTTAATAATATATGCTGTTTTTAAAATAAAAAATGGAGGATAAGGGAGTCTAACTCATGTGGTTTTTAGGTGGCTAAGGCTCGTGTCCATAATCTTTGTCTCGTTGAGTTTGGCCTTCATTGGATTATGTTGGTTTTATTGAGTTTATAAGATAATGAATAGGAGGGCACTGGGCAGGACTGACATAAATAACTCGATACATGCATGTGTTAGAAAGATATGATGCTTTTGATACTCTCTGTCACATGCTGTCCTTTTGAACTGTTTGGAATTTTCTAAGAACGGACTTAATGAGGAAATTGGTTGAATCGTGTCCGTATACATGTCTCTCATTTGTCCCTACAATTTCGTATGAATCTAAGATCTTTGGGTGGTTCGAATGACGTAAAATATTCCACTAGTTTTTCTGCAGGAAATTTTTGATGATATCTAGATAAGCTAAAAACAAGCATGTGTTCATATGTATGTTAGGATGTTGCGAATTAAGTTTCGTTCATGTGTTGGTTGGTTGATTGGTGTTTGAGATAATATGGCTACTAGTATCTTACATTCTTGTGATTGATACGTTGTGTGCTCTGTTTCAATTATGATGATACATGTGTGCCTTATATTATATAGTACAAGTTGTAGAATCAAAACTTTGATTAAATAGCTAAGTGGTCCCTAGGAATATCCAAGTTCTAGGTATTGGATTAAAAAATCAAATGAAGGTGATCATTTGGCTTATCTAAGGACTTTTGGTACCTCTGGATTTTCTGCATAATTATGCAGAAAAATATGTGTGGACATTAGCTTAGGCACATAAAGAGTTTATACTTGGTAAAATTTTGAAAGAAGAAAAAATATTATGAAAGGTTAGAATTAATTAAACATGGAATTTGAATCTTTAATACCAACCTTACCAAATCTAATTAGGAATGGTTATTTAGCTTCCCTATATAACCTCAAATTACTGATATAAACTGGTATACAAAGTATAAGCAGCAGACTATTACCATAACTCAAAGTGACTACTTAGGACTTATGTACCAAAACTGTATTAAAAGAAACTTTAGAGTCAAATAATTAACAAACAAAAATAGACTTTGTCGTTGGCTTAAATGTGGAATTGTAAAATTCAATCAAATAATATCTCATGTTGTATCTGGCTTATTAGGTACATGGTCTAAGACCTGCTTCACTGTGTATAATCTTTCATTTAGGCCTCAACATTCTTACTTATTTTGTTTTACCATTATTCTAATACGTTATAATTTGTATTTGTATGTATAATTTAATAGAATATTACTCTAAATCTTTTCTTTAGTGACTAATGCGATGTTCTTCCTCTATGCCAAGCTTTGTACATGTGTCGGTGTTGGACACCACGACATTAATACATGACTACATTCAATTAAAAATATCTCAAATTATGTCCATAATCCAGTGCGCATTGCCCTCCTATTCAAAATATTAATTCGATTATGTTGAAATTGCAGGTCAAGTAACGATGATTCAATTGCTTCACAAAAAAAGATTCAAAGAAAAGCTACAAAAAAGAAGAATTGATATTGTTTCTAGCTAGAGCCACAATTTTATTTGTTATGTTTGTTAATTTTTAGTTTTTCTTTTTTTTATGAGAAAACCATAATGATTATTAGTTTTTTTGTGTTAAGAAGGATAATTTATGGCATTTTATATTTTAATGTTATAGTACTTTGCTTTCCCTCAAAATAAAATAAAATGTTATAGTACTTTGCTTGTCCGTTATTTAATATTGTGACTTATATTCTAATATAATTTACTTTTGAATAGTTAATAACAATTTAAATTACAAATGTGATTGATACTAATTTTATTAGAAAATAAAAGTTAAAAAATAAGCATTTTTATTAAATGACATAAGTTGTTAGGAAATGTAATTTATACCAACTACTCTAGTTGTTACGATTAATAAAAAATAGCAGCAATTTCAGTCATTGTGTCAATAAAAAATAGGACAAAGTGCATTTTCCCCCCTTTAACTTTTAAAAAGTTGCAATTTTGGCCCCTTAAATACAAAAACTACAATTTTGGTCCCTAAGTTTTAACCCTTTTACAATAATAGTGTTTTAGGCCAATTTTAACTCAGTCAACGCCTGCATGACATGCCACGTGTGTAAATAATGAATTAAAAAATAAAAAATGCCACAAAATCATTTTATAAATTAAATAAATAAAAAAAGATATTAAAAATTAAAAAAATAAGAAAAAATTTAAAATTAAAAGGAAAGGAAAAAGGAAGAGTCCAAAAAAAAAACCTGTAATTAAAAAAAATTAAAAAGAAAAGGAAAAAGGAAGGACCACACGAGAAATCTCTTCCTTCTTCTCAGAACCCCATAACCTCCAAACTTTTCTTCTTAACCCATTTCATCAAAACCCATTCTTCATCATCATTATCATCAACAACAACAGCAATCCAATCCATCTTTTTCATCATCAACAACCCAGTTAATCTCTCTTATCCTCAACAACATATAACAACAGTCCTCTTTCTTTTTTCCTCTTGCAAATCCAGAGAAAATAAAATCAACAAAATCAATTAAAATCTGCAAACCTCAACAATCCATGATATAATTTTGACTTCTAGATCTAAAATTATTCACTCCTCTGTTTGTTTTTTTAATGTTTTTCAAACCCAAAAAAATTGTCCATCAAACTCAAATCTACGTGAAGCTTCCAACGAACCCAAAAAAATATTGAAGTTGCGTTTGAATTTTTTGATGAATTTTGGATCAGTTGTGTTGTTATTGTTGAGATTTGAGTTGTTGATTTGGTTTTACCGGTCGGCGACGATGTGATGTTGTTGTTGATTTGGTAGTGACATTGGCTAGACGCGTGATGGGAGAAGTCCAGTGATGTTCTCACTTGGTTCCTCGCATGCCTGAATCCATTGGTAAGCTTGTCGGAAATAATGACGCCTTCAAGGATGTCACCGTATTTTTGGAAGTATCCAACAAACACTTTCGCCCGTGTTGTTGTGTCCTCTAAGTGTGATTCATTGCTTGTTGTTGCGTTTCGTCAGCCTTTGAAGGATGAAATTGAAGGCGTATGTAAATTGGTTGTTGTGAACTGTGGAATTAATTGGTGGTGGCAGTGGTCTCCAACACAACACCCAACCCAACAACAATTACTGTGACTTTTTAATTTTTTTTAATTTATTTAATTTAAAAATTGATTTTTTGGTTTTTTACATTTTTTAATTAATTAATTACACACGTGGCCTTCCACGTAGGCGTTGAATAAGTCAAAATTGATCAAAAGGACCAAAGATGCAAATGGACTAAATCTTAGAGGGCCAAAATTGTAGTTTTTGTTCTTACGGGGTCAAAATTGCAAGTTTTTGAAAGTTAGGGGTGGAAAAGTGCACTTTAGCCTAAAAAATAGCAGCAATTTGTATTGTTGACAAAAAACAACTTATCACAACAACTTTAGTTGTTCAGGAAAATGCTTTATCGCAACGAATATAGTCATTGTGACATGTGACATAAGTCAACAATAAGTGTCGTTGCAAAAGCATTAGTTTTCACAGCGACATCAAATGTCGTTGCAAAACTTTTCGCAACAGCACTTACGCCAGCGACATGCAGCGATATTTTTTTCACTGGGAAAAACACATTTCACAACAACTTTGAATTTTTCTCAACGACATACGTCGCTGTCAAAAACCTTTTTTCTTGTAGTGATTGTATGATTTGTGTCTATCCTTTGTATCGATAACTTTTATTTTAATTCAAAATTTGTTTTTTTTTTACAAAAATTAATATAAAAGGTCAAATATCGATAAATTTTGATTTTTTAAACAAAAAATTGGACTTTATATAAGTTGTTAAAATGAACCGAACCAACGAGTCGAACCAAACTGTTCATGAACTTTAAATGAGCTGAAAAAATAGTTTGTGAGAAACTCGAATAAAGTTTCGAGTTGATCTAATTCTTATCGAGTTGAGCTCATACGAGTTCAACTCGACTTGACTCATTTTCACCCTAAGTATATCTTGTATTAAGTAGAATGCTTTTTGGTTGCTAACATATTTTCATTTTAGTTTAATAAAAAAAACTAAATTACACCAAGAGTACTTTAAGTTTGAGGTTTGTAACAAATTGATCATTTAAGTTATTTTGGTCACACATAAGTTCTTTAAATTTGCAAAGTTTTCAATTTAGTCATTATGTTAACCAAATGTTACAAAACGAATGATTTAGTCAAACCTCATACTTAAAGGACCCTGGTGTAATTTAGAAAAGAAAAAAAAACATAGCTTGATTCTAATTTTTTTGTTTAAGCAAAGCTTAATTTTATTTTTTTGTTAAGTAGCTTAGTGATTAGAGCTCACATAATTTAATTGTGAAAAAATTGGGTGTCCGGTGTTCATACCCGACCGCTACATATAATATGCAAATATCTCTGTCAATTGAGTTAAGCTCACGAGATAGGGAATATAGTTGGAAAACTAAAAATAACAATTATTTTAAAAAATATATCGATTAAATATTTCCATAAGGACTATATTTTATCTATCTGGCAGGACCAGGTGAAACATGATACAATATATTACTAGTTTTTCCTCTGGCAGGACCACGTGATACATCATATAATATATAATAGCTTAAAATAAGTAATAAAATATGTATTATGTGGTCCCGTTTATAAAAGAAGTAATATTTTAATAATTAATAGTTGTTTTGATTTAAAAATAATAATTAATAGTTGTCTTAAATATTATTTTATCTATTTGTCATCGTTTTAAATAAAATGTAATTCATGCTAATTATTACTATTATTTTTTAACGAAGGAATGTAAAATTTCTAATGTTAATTTTTCTATTTTCAAATTACTAGTAAATGTGGCAGAAATTTAAGTTCATACGAATAAATACATATTTTATAATTTAATTTTTTTAAGGATTATAATTAAATATTACGAGGTAATTTATAATTTAATGAATAGTACATTTTTGTTTATTAATGTAAAGTTAGTGGGCATATTTAAGTACTTTTTATTGGAGTCTTTATTATTGTACTTCTATTGCAGTCATTGAATTCTAAATAGATACTTTTATTAAAATATTATAAATAAGTAATGTGTAACGTGAGGCTCATTTAAAGAGTCCCTATTAATGAACTACTATTATGGATGTTCTAAGTAGTTTTTCCAACTAATATTATTAGTATCACTATTGTCTCCTCATATCGTGACACCTGCAATGCTACAGTACTATTTGAATGAGTTCTAATAGTGTGACATAACTAAATAAATAGTGTGTCTAAGGTCCCGTGACTATAGAAAATAGTTCATACAAGAGTTGAGATTGTTTTTTTATTAAAATAAATGGAAATTGTAGTTATGAAAGAAATACATTAAAAAATAGATAGTGTGTTCTATTATTAAATGAGTATCACTATTATTAATTATTTTTTAGGTTTTTTTTGTTTTTTATCTCTCTAATTATTCAACCGACCTGTTTTTCTTATCTCCTTTGTTTTTTTTTGAGTCAATCAATCATTCAATTAAAAAAGGAGGGATGACTTGACAAAAAGATATAAGAGGATCCAGTTCCGTTATTGTCCAGCCCTAACAATTATTACCAAAAAAAAAATGAATAGGACATGGCAAGAAAAGTTAAAAATTCATGCATTTCTTAGCTAGCTTCTTTTGGTCCTTCAAAAAAATGCTCGGTTATTTTGAGACGGGTGGAATAAAGTTTAAATAAAAAATGAGAATAGTTTTTATTAAATTATCTTTACTTTTATTAATTTTTTATTCAGTTTTATTATCATAAACCTAAAATAAAGAATAGTAATTTAAAAATAATACACAAAATTTTAATTATCAGGTACAATTGAAGGAGAAAAAAACATTAAAAACCAAAAGCTACTATTTAACTTGATTTCAATTCGTCATGATTTTTTTTGTAAATTACACTAACAACGTACTCCATTTTCATTAAGCTCTTTTTGGATACTTCTTTGGACCTCAAATATAAGTAATAAAAAGAATTGAAAATCTCCAATATAAACATAATTTTACTTTAATTATTATGTTTAATATAATTATTCAAATTCTAACTTTAAATAGTTATTTTTTAGATTTTTTTTTTCTACAAGACCAAAATTAATTCATATTATTGATAAGAAAAGTTTCGTTACAATTGTAGAAGCAATCTCAAAAATATGGTGACTAATCCAAGAGCACTCAACTCTAACTAAACTAAGAATAACCATGTTCACATGTTTTTTAATAAACTTCATCTCAGAGTTGAAATCAAAAGATAAAAAATTCTTAATATTCGAAACGATTAGATAAAACTCAAACACTCCCTTGCATGGAGACAAATGGTTTTTTAGAGATACCTTTAAATTAAATAAAGCTTCACTTTCTGAATTCGTTAGTATATGTATTATTCTACATTGCCGAGAGAATAGGAAGTATGTTTTATGAGATATGCTATATATAGCGCAACACATATGACACACGAATAAAAACGAAACGAATGCTCATAAAAAGAATTTCAAAGTACTTCCTCCGTTTTACGATATTAGTTGTTTACGATTTATGCATGATTATTAAGTAAATGATTAATTGGGTTGATTTCAATGGTAAAATTAATAACATTTACTAAAATATCCTTATTAATTGTAGTTAGTGGAGTAGTTAAAGTTGGATGAAATTCAATAAATAAGAGTATAATAATGGAAAATAATAATAAATGTTGCATTGGTATTATAAAGTGACAATCACTTTCAAAGAAAAAAAAAATATTAAAGAAACAATAATTGTGAAACACATGGAGTATTAGATTGTCGGTATTTATCATAACACATGCTAAAACAGTACTAGTTACTATAAGACAAATATGAGACAAGTAAATGCACATACATGATTTTTATTTTTATCTTAGCAAAAAATACACATACATGATTGAAAGAGAAGCGGTTGGTAGTTGGTAGTGTCGAACAACTATTATTTTTCGATGAATTCAAATTGACACCGAAAAAATCGAACTTTACATCTTAAAATAAGAACATTTTAAGATCTCAAGCCAACACCATTGAACCAACTCAAATGGGTTAGTCATACAATTATTAAAAAAAAAATTAAAAAAAAATGTTGTACCATTCCGTATTTTCCATTTTTATACGTGATATTACATCTCTTCAAGGTGTATAAATTGCTTCTTCCCAATAGCATTTCATATCATCTAATCCATCAAATTTAAGAAATGGAAAAACCTATAGGAGCAGAGCATAAACTTATTGAGCAAACTCTTGTTTTTCCTGCAACAAGAAGAACAACATCTTCTCTTCCTCTCACATTCCTCGACTTGCATTTTGCTGGTCCAATCTACGCTAAACGCTTATTCTTCTATCCTTTTCCTCATTCAACCAACCATTTTTGCAAAACAACACTTCCATCTCTCAAACAATCTCTTTCTTCTACTCTTCAACATTTCTTCCCTCTCGCTGGAAACCTCATTTCTCCACCACCACCACACAAACCTTTTATCCATTGCACCGAAGAAGACTCTGTCTCCTTTACCATCATCGAATCCTCGCATGATTTCAACCATCTCTCAAACAAACACCACCTGAAAAATCTCAAAGAAAATAATCACCTTGCTCCAATATTAACACACAAAACCAGGATCGAAGATATTAATGACATTGCCAATGACACATTCACCCTTCCATTGTTGGCTTTGCAAATCTCAATATTTCCCAACCATGGTGTTTGCATTGGCATTACATATTGTCACGTGATGGATGGTAACAGTTGCAATCATTTCATGAAATCTTGGTCTTTGATCCATCAAGGAGGTGATGTATCTGAATTGAAGTCACTACCTTTTTTTGACAGGGAAGTTTTGAGGGACCCAAGAGGACTTGAGGATCTTATTTTAAGAGATTATTTTTTTACAAGAAAATCTTGGAAGTTTAGACTCATTGCTCAAAGTCAAAGCACTGGAGAACATGAAGATCTTATTAAGGTAATTATTTCTTTTGGAAAAGAAGAAATTGAGTGGATGAAAAAATGGGTACTGAATGAATGGAAGAAAAATGATAATGATATCAACGTGCCAAAATTTCTATCTAAATTTGTTGTTACTTCTGCTTTTGTTTGGGCTAGTATGGTTAAAGCAATGCATAGAAATGATGATGGTGATGAAAAAGATGAGTACTTTTGTTTCACATGTGATTGCAGAGATAGACTTGGGTACTCAATACCAGAAGGGTATTTTGGGAACTGTGTAGTATCTAAATGTGCAACCATGAAGAGAAAGGACATGAAGGGAAAAAATAGTTTTGTTGATGTTGTTAAGGTAATTGAAAAGGCTGTTAATGAGATAAAAAATGAACCTCTTAAAGATTTAGAAGACTGGTTTGAATTAAGTAAAACTATGTATATGTCTGGAAATCTATTGTTTCTGCATGGATCGCCTAGGTTTAATGTTTATGACACCAATTTTGGATTTGGAAGACCTCTTAAAGTTGAGATGGTGCATGCATTTAAGGGTGTGTCTCTTGCTGAAAGTGGAGATGGAGAAGGTGGACTTGAGTTTGGGTTGGTACTTAAAAGTGAGGAATTTGAATATTTCTCTTCTCATATTCAACAAGGACTTGAAGCTTTTAAATTTTAACTAAGATGCTACCATTGTCATTTAGTTAGTTTGTGCTTGTTTTTGTGCTTTTTGTTTAAATAAAAAGTGTGTGGCTTGTGAGTGTTTTTCTCTCATTATTAATAATTCGATCATTGTAGTATAATGTTTGTTAAAAAATATTACTTTCGATATTACCTTGCAAAAAAATACACATGCTTATACACTTCCACTGCACCAAATACAAATGCATTTGATATTACTTGTAAATAAATAATAATATAATGTAAAATGCTAAAAAAAAGTGTGGCTCGTGACCGATTTTCTCTAGATTATTTTTTTAAGGAAAATAAATTATAATTTTTCATTAGAAATCAAAGTATCAATACAATAAAGTATATCGTTATAATAATGGGGACTAGTTAAGAATGTGATCTCTCGTGCGAAGGTATGAGCGGCTTCATTCGCCTGTCTCCGACTAAACTCAGAGTTTTGGAACAACGAATTGCACCGCCTCTTACAAACATCAAGGATATATCTCCGAACTCCGAAATGTCATTGCTGCCACTGTTAAAATAATCTATAACTCTCTTGGCATCCAATTCAAAATCAACGATTGTGAGTTGTAATTCTTGAACCCACTTTATTGCGTATGACAGCCCCAGTGCTTCCCGTACAACCATATCACATATGGAACTAGTCCACATCGTATTGGCTTTCACAAAATTCCCGGTGTCATCCCGAAGACACATACCAAACCCAACACGGTTGAGAGAGTCTTAAAACCACGCATCTACATTACACTTAATTCTTCCAAGACTCGGTTTTTGCCCCCGGGGTTGAGATTGCTGCGTTATAACACTTCTGCCATCTGCTATATTTCCTCCCGCAATCTGTACATCAGTAACAGTGGCATCCATTCCATGGTTATTTCTGCAGCTGTTCGCCATCCAAACAGCAGCTGTTTCGCATGTTCAATCTCTGCCTGACAGTTTTCAGAAACATTTTGTCAAATTTTTATGTTCCGACTTTTCCACAAACTCCACACAATTGTTGCAAATAATTCAAAACTTCGCATATGATAGGTTCTGCGCTAAAGCAAATAGAATCTCTACTACTATGTTGTTTTCTTGGGTTGACGCTGTCACATCATTCAAAAGATGGCTATTTTTCTCTCATTATTAATAATTCCATCAATGTAGTATAATGTGTTTGTTAAGAAAAACAGTGCAATATTCTAAGGCCATTATGGAATACAAATATGAGAAATGATGATACTTGTACAACCATTTTTTGACAATTAATGTGACAACTTTCTCACTCATACTCACATTATGCTTTTACATTCTCTCTATTGCTTTGATTTTTGTGTCAATACCTCTTTTTCTTTGTAATTGTATGGTTGTACCAAAAGTTGTCATGAAAATGATTGTTAAAATAACACAACTCTACAAATATATATAGAGATGGTGGGGAGGTTATAAAGAGGTACCACGTAATTTGTAGAGACGAAACATCATTATTAATATTAGTGATAAAATGATAATAAGTTTTGCAACTTACATTTGTCGATATTATTAATACTAATAGATAGAACGAGAGTTAGACTCAATTGGTAGGAACTATGAATTATATACGTAAAGATCAGGGTTTGAATTTCAGACACCCACTTATTCATCTTAAAAATGTGAATTTCTAAAGTTTAAAGTATGAGAAATAATATTTCAGGTCTCACGTAGGCATAATTATAGCTTATTAATAATGAATCATAAGAGTATGCATGAGAAATATTGAAAAATGTTACATGAACATCTTTTATTCACACACCTCATTATACATCCGATATACTATGAACATTTTGGTAAAGTCCCACATATCCATAATTATAGCCTAAGAATAATGAATCATACTACTAATATACTCACTCCATAATTCATTTCACTTGTCAATACAACACTAATTACTTTTTTTCAGTTATAATTCTAATTAATAATATTTTCACCACTCCCAATTCGATATATTATACTTTACATTTATGATAAAGAAGAATATATCAATACTCGATAAAGACACAAAAAAATCATTTTTCTCTCTCTTTCACTTATACATTTTTTTCTTTATTATATGCGAAATGAATAAAATACTCGCTTATAATGGAAGAGATGAAGTATTTGTCTTGGAGTGAATCAAGGCCCCACACTTGGAATTATGAATCATAAATTAGCTTATCAATAATGAAACATAAATTACCAACTGTAGTGTGTAGAAGCTCCCTATGAATAATGAATCATAAACTTGTCTAGGAATATAGACAGGTGTACCAACCATAGATTTTTGCTAGATTGCTTTTTGCTATTCCCACGTAGGGACGTGGCAACACACATAAGGTCGCAGTTCTTTTTGTCCAATTGGCGCTTCTGTTCAATCAGTGACCTTGAAGATTCAATGATAATCAGTGATTCAGTGTGCACTTGAACTCTTGAAGGTGAAAAGGAAAAGGAGCCGAAAAGAAATCCAAAGAAAAGTAAAATGAAATAAAAAAAATAAAATATGTGACTGTGAAATGCACTTGTGGGTAATAAATGGGATTGATCAATTTTGATTTCAGTTTTAGACATATGTAGATCGGTTGAACTGTCTTAAGTTCAACGTATGTTGTTCATATTACCTAATCTAATTATCTTGCTTTTTTTCTTGGAGATCTTGCTATTGCAAGGTAAAAGAGGATTTTACGAGAATCCAATTAAGTTTTTTGTATGTGATTTAAATGGAAATGAAGAAAAGTTGTTTGATGTTTCGTGTCGCTTATTGACAATTGACATCAACAATTTAAATGATGATTTATCGGTGGGAATAGCAAGAACATGTTCTTTCTTGAAGAGGTAGTTATTTACAACAAGCTGATATCGATGTATTTAAGCAAGCTGTTCTTGTTTGGTGGTGATAATTATACAAAACATACTGTTAATTGCACTTTTGACCCCCTATGTTTTAAGAAGTTGCAATTTTGGCCCCTAACTAATTAAAATACAAATCAGCCCCCTATGTATTGGATCTTTGGCAGTTTTGGCCCCTTAGACCAATTTTCACTCGGTCAACGCTGACGTGGCACTTCAAAGCAATGCACACGTGGCGGCTTTCAAGTGTCAAGTCAGCATTGACCGAGTCAAAATTGGTCTACGGGGCCAAAACTGCCAAAGATCCAATACATAGGGGGCTGTTTTGTATTTTAATTAGTTAGGGGGCCAAAATCGCAACTTCTAGAAAGATAGGGGGCCAAAAGTGCAATTAAGCCTTTTGTTTATCATGTGTAAACTGATGTTATAGTCATCATATTTTTTTCAAAGGACACTCATAAATTGAGGCGTACCAGTACTCTTACTTTGTAATTTTATAAACATAATGTTGGTTCTTGTTTATCATGTGTAAACTGATGTTACGGTCATCATATTCTTTTTTAAAGGTGTACACTCATAAATTGAGGTGTACCAGTACTATTGCTTCATAATTTTATAAATTAACGATCATTTTTATAAAATAAATAGTTATTTGTCAATATTTATATTTTATAGAATATTATTTCATAAATAAAAAAACATATTTCATTGTTTATAAGAATCATAGTAATTTTTTTTACATATTGTCGTAAAAAATAATCAATGTTCTCATTTATGAGTGATAAAAATTTAATTTTATCTCATTAACATTTTTTTTGTGGTGTCCGGGATTCGAACCCCAGACCTTGCATATATTATGCACTGTCTTTACCAATTGAGTTAAACTCACAGGGACATTTCGCTGACACTTTTGATGAATAAGATTTAGTTATTATAATTATAAATGATAAAAAATAATATTTTTCTTCAAAAAACAATTCATTTAACTATTAATTTAAAGAATTAATGTACCAGTACACTCAAATGTTTTGAATGTACCATAGAATTTGCCATTTCATTATCGAAAAACACAAACATATATTATCTTTCTCACTTGCTATAGAAATAAACTTGGTCACATAAACATATCCTACGGAGTACAGACAACCCCCTTTCCATGTCATATGTGCACCTCAAGCCCGTAACATAATTAGATTAAATGATTTGGAACAAATATTGCACGAGAGATACAATAAATATGTAGTGTAGCTCAAATGATTTTGTTACCCAATGTACCAAAATATAGAGCAATTCTTCTTATCTCTCACGCAATGTTTGCCAAAATCGTTTAACCATATTATAAATTGGGCAAGAGTTACATGTAGGAGATATGAAAGAGGTAGATGTAGGTTACATGGTCAATCTTGTGCAAGTCACGTCGGTAACATAGCATGTATGAAAAATGATATAGACGGATACATAATGAGAATTTAGTGGAGGGAGGGAAGATATTGTTTTAAATTTTAGTGGTTTTGTTCAATTTTTTAGATGGGATGAGATCAAAATCATTTCTACGCCAATTTTGGCTCCTCTCCAAAATGGGGGAATGGGGAGAACGTTTGTTTAAATTTACACTTTAAGTAGTCTTATAATTAATATAAAATCATAGATATTGTGAAAATGTAATATTATATTTTGAGGAATGATAGCAACATACCTTCTAACACACACTTTTCAACACACTTCCTTTGATTGGTTAAAATTCACATGGGTCCCACCAAATCATGTGGGTCCTATATACTTTTTGTGGGTCTCATATGAATTTTAACCAATCAAAAAGAGTATGTTAAAAAGTGTGTGTTAGAAGGTGTGTTGCTAGCATTTCTCTTATATTTTTGTTTCATTAAACTCTCTCTCCCAACTAACAATGAATTGGTTCAAGTGGTAAGGGATATTGGACTCCTCAAGCATGTGGTTAGAGGATTGATTACATGCGTATGAACAAAAATCGATTAGAAGGAAAGAACTCATACCCCGTAGATTACTTGACGGAGATTAGTCGGCGGTGAAAATTTCGTGCTAATGTCATGTAACCTAAAAAAATCTCTCTCCTTCCATCGTTGAACCAACCACAGTTTTTTAAAGTCTACGTAGGACACAAAAAACCTAAAGGACTAATATTGTATACCGCAAGTTGAATTTTGCTCAAATTTGTTACGATATTGAATTATGGGTGAATGTTTTTCATATAGTTGTTCTTCTGTCATCCTCTTCATTGTGAAACCCATCAATTAAAGGAGTTTGTTTTTTATTTCAAACAACTTCTATCTTGACGCCTTTTTTGGTCAAGGTAGGTTCCAATGCTAGAAATTTATCTTTTGCTTATTAAGATAGATTTGTGTTGTATTCTGATTGTAAGCAATTTTTAAGTATGAATTTTATATGTTTGATAAAATGTCTGATAGGCTTTCATGGTGAGATAATTTTATATATTTTAGTTAAAAATGTTAGAGGAAGAAGAACATATATTTATTTTGTTGAAGAAATCGTAAGAGACACATGTGAAATTTGTAACATTATGTGTGAAAAAAGGAGTAATATCTCTTCTTGTAATCCATTTTTGGGTTTCTTTCATACATTTTTGGTTGTGCGGATAGCAGACTTGCCATCTTTTGACTTTTTATTTAGGCTATGTTTGTTGACACAAATAAGGCAGCTTATGGTACCAGCTTACCATCTATTGACTTATAGCTTATTGTACTCAGTTTATTTAGTTATTATTTAATATATTAATTATTTTTTGATAGAGTTGTCACATGTGTTACCGATTTTGCAGAAGATTGTCAAATTTCTGTCTTTTTATATCATTAAATTTCTTATTTACTAATATTTTTCTCATTATTTTTTGAATTTTTTAAATGTAGTAATGTTTAGAATTTAGGTCATCTAAAGTGAATAAGGTGTAAAATTCAAAACTCAATGGTTGCAACAGTAGAAAACATGCAATGTTTTAATGTTGACATAGCTGCACATTGGGTTGTCCTAACTTGGAGCATTTGGAAGCAAAGAATGAATAAATTGAGTAGCAGTAGCACAACTGAAACAAGTTCACAAATTGTGAAGAGTACAAAGCATTTGATTGAAGAATAGAGAAGGGCGAAATTGATGCTTCATCAACAAGCTACTGTTATGCCAGAGCAAGCTGTCACGGGCTGGAGCAGACCATCAACAGAGATGGCTTTCTACTCATCAAAACCATGTTGGGATTGGTATTTGCATTCACGATGAGGAGGAATACCAATTTGTTCTCTCATTTGTGTAATGCGAATATAGGGGAAACATTAGGTCTTTTCCATGCTCTCACTTGGACACACGAGTTGCAGTTAGGACTTAGGACCGGTTGATTTTGCACTCGATGTTAAGAAAGTGGTGTATCGTTTTAATTGTGATACTGATAGGCATGTTGTCAATGAATTCTGAGACATTATAGGCAACTGTTGTTGCTTTTTCTTTTTTCATTTTGAATTTACTTGCAGACAAGTGAATCAAGTTGTCCATGTTCTTGCGAGATAATTCACATCTCTAGCTAGCTCCAATATTTCACTTATGTTTCAAGAATGCCTTATTATAAGAGAAATAATATGAGTGTCTTTTAGTAAAAAATACACTCCTCAATGATCTCCCACCGTAGAAAAATCTTAAAGGAACAAAACCAGAAAAGGTGTCCGTAAGCTAACATGATTGAACTTTGAAGCTTGATAAGAGAAATGATGTTCCCGTAAACGGGCCATGGTCCAATTCTGGATTGGTGGGTCGACAAAGGCCACAAGATAAATCATGGTTAAAAAATAGAGATTTACTTTTCCCACCCCGTAGCTTTTCTCGCGCGTCCTATTTTTTCCAAAAATGCCCTTGAAGTTTCCGGATTTTATAATCCGGATTGGTGTTTTCCTTTGTTAAAGGGTGAAAAAATGAGTTACGGATTTTTCCGGATTTTGTAATCCGGAAATCTCAAAAAATAGGGCGCATTACATGATTTTTGGATTACATAATCCGAACACCCCCAAAACACCCTTTTTTTATGGTGCTGATGCAATCCGGATTAAGTAATCCGGACATCACCAGCACCAATTCTGAACATGTTTGTAACATGGATAGTCATTTTAAGGACTATATTAATCTTCCTAGCTTTTGTCCTTGTGTTTTTATGATCAAAACTCCCTTAGAAAGGACTTCTTACAGGACTCCGCCCTCAAAATCCAAAATTCCATTATTTAGACCCTTTTTTTTCATGGTGCTAATTCAATCTGGATTACGTAATCCGAACTGCAAAGGGGCATTTTTGGAAATTTTACAGGGCGCGCGAGAAGACAATAGGGTGGGAAAAGTAATACTCTAAAAAATATTTGATGGTTGTTCAATAAGCACATCAAAATTTTTCATTTGATCCGGGGGAAAAAACGATCATAAGTTACGACCCGATCAAATTTTACATATAAAAATAGCTGATCGGAGGTTAAGGTTTAATCTGAAGCGAAATTGAGGTGCATATTGAATAATTTTCAAAATATTTCAACCTGGGAAATGACTAGTGATGTGAAACAATGGAAGAGCCGTTGTAGGTAAGGTATTCTTCCATGGTCATAAGATCAAATCAATAATGTTTGGACACACACATAAAATGATTCTCCTCAAAATATTCAATTATCTTTTTTTATCAATTTCCTCTTTATTATTAAAAAAAGATTTTTTATGTGTGTATGACCAAACACTTTTTTTTTTGTCCTGTGATCATACTAAAATTAAAATTTCTCGTTGTAGGGTCTCATAACTAATTATTGTACCCGTCACACAAAAAAGCAAACTAATTATTTGTCGTTGGTACGACGTGGCTAAATTTCACTAATAATAACTCAGCTTTAACGTTGACACCTCCTTTTCTTCTTCTAAAAAACTACAAAATAAGTTGATACCTTGATAAGTATTAAATCTCTCAAAATTTGTAACAATTTTAATGCAGCTAATTAGAGTAGCTCTAATCAAGGGTTAAAGGAATACACGCACGTAATTATTCACATGATTTATAATAATACCAGCATGTTTGACGCGCTAAATAAAATACAAGCATGTTAACTTATAGAAGACATGTTCGGTGTCCAACAAGTATCAATGTTTCACACCAACACATGTAATTATACTGAATCATCCCATTTTCTTAAATATTCAACGTGTCAGTGTCCATGTTGTATATATTGTTAACAATGTTCCACCATTGGATTAGATTCTCAAAGGTATCTTCCATAGTCACGGTATTTAACATGTTCTCAAAGGGATACCCGTGAAACATTTGGTGGTCGGCTGTATTGTAGCCTATTTGGTTAATGAGAATCAATGTCTTATTTCTAGATAGTTAGCAGATTGTAGTGTGTTAATGGCAAAGGTAAAGCTGGTGTCTTGAAATTAGTTCATAGCAAGAATCCAAGAACTAGTAAAAAGGTTAGGTTAACTTTGTCTGATTGGTGTGCAGTTGTTATTCAGAATATATGCTGTTTTGATTGTTTATAATGAGATCTTTGTTGGTATCTTGTGTTGGGATACCTTTGTACTTCTTTACAATAATATTTATGTTGATTTTAAAATAAAGTGAACAGGTTTTTTTTCACGGATGTAAACAGGTTGTTAAATTAAAGGTTATATACCAATTGAGCACAAGTAGATAAATATTTATATTTTCATGTACCAAAAACAAGCTAAGCCCTGCTCTAAAGCACTTGGGAGCAAAGACTGTCAAATATTACACTGGAAACATCAGCAAACCAAAAGGAAAATAAAATAAAATAAAAAGGACAGTGGCAAGTTTTCCGATTCAGCTAGAAACTAGAAAGTTCCAACTATGGTTCTATCCCCTGCTTCACTTGTACTCTAGGATCATGTTGTTCTCTGGAGCCAAACCAACACAAGCCCTCATGATGTTTTCCAGCATTGCTCGCTGCTTTGACAATGCATTCACCACTGGTGTGCCCGGTGGAACCTGCACGAATAATAATATAATATTATAATAACTGGATTTGTCTCTTGAAACTGAATTTCTGTGTGTATATGCACTCATCACTGAATCAAGTAGAGTTAACTCACCAGAGGAGCCTTGGTCAGATAACTGAGGATGGTAGCAACAGGGTGGAAGGTGTGAAACTTGTTCTGCAAGAACCACAACATAGTTAACTCCAGATATAATACAAGGACTAGTAACAATCAAAGAATGAAATTAATTAGCATTGCATACAAAATGACACGAAATGCAAATGGATTAAGAGGAATGTTTTTTCTTTTCAAATCTGAATTGAAACTTGAGAATAACATATTGGAGATATAATTAATATTAAGTAAACCAAAGACATGAAACAAAAGTTATATACACAATTAGCCTAAATATTGATTCAGAGCAACATAATCATGCAGCTTTAGGAAGGTTATGAACTTATGTTGTGAAGGAAACTAAACTCATGATTATGAACAATAACAAATGGTTAAACAGTAGTAATTCCAAAAAAAGCTTTAATGCTTTAGATGTTATTTGCATGTCATTGTGTAACTTGGTGATAAATAATCATTGCAAGTATCAACACCATGCTCTTTAGAAGCAGGTGGAATTATAGTATTAAGTAGACAGCCTTTGGTCCATAACCATTGAGCAAGTTGCACAGTTTTAAGTCATTTGATACAAAGATTGTAATGGAGAAAGAATCAAAGAACTCTCATTTCAGGTGTCAGAAGGTTTGTGATAGAAACAAAAATTCATTTATAACAATCTCTGGACTGTAATCTCAGAACAGAGAATGAGTTCTTTTGCAACATAAACTAGGGAATGAGTTCTTTACCTCAGCTTCAGATTTAAACTGAATTCTAGTGCTAAGCTCAGCAAGAAGAACCAAGTCCAAGATTATAGGAGCAGCCAAAAGGGAGTCCTCACATGTGTTGTGCAACACAATAGTGTTCTTCCCACCCATGAAAATTTCCGAAGTGTACTCATCCATAGCTCTCTTGCTGTCGCCAACATAAGGCACATACTGCAAAGGCACCAAAGTGAAGAGAGTAAAAGACCTGGAAAGGTTACAGTATATAAAATCATAGAAAAGTTTGTGAAATAAAATTTACCTTAATGACTACAACATGATCAGGATGTTCGCCAGGTGCATAGAGGATGGCATTGCTGTTGACCATATCGTCAACAACATTGCTCTTGGAAATTTCCTTGGAGCGGAAGGTTTGTGGAGCTGAGAGGTTCATACCATCATTGTTTCCAAGATGATTGTAACTCACAATTGATGTTGGCTGTCAATTATCAACAAGACACTTCAATTATTTTCTTGTTGGAAACTTAAATTAGCATAATGCATAAGTTAAACATACAAAGAACCATATAATAGACTGTCATACATACATCAAAAGTAAAACTGAAAACCCATGATTTATATATAACATTAATACAAAGAATAATGTACCTTGATACCAGCACCTACAAGGAAATCAACCAAAACAGATTTCATTTTGGTTTGACCACTTTTGAAGTCATCACCACCAATCAAAGTGTTGTTCTTGATGGCAAGATCAATAAGCCCTGATGATAATAAAAGAAAAGTTAACAACTATCAACAAAAATAATCAAGTGAAAGATTTTGGGGGCAAATAAAGACAAGCAACAAACCTGGGACAAAGGTGTTCTGAGGGCTTCCGTTGATGAAAGGAACATTCTCCATAACACAAGCAATGGCAAACAGGGTGGAAGGTGAAATCTCAGACTCATTTCTGTCCACAGCAGCAAAAAGGTTCTCCATGGTGTCATTCAGTCCTACAACTAAGTTACTGTACCTCTCTGTGTTGGCAGTCCAGAGTACAACAACCCTGTCCACTTTGTTTGCTTCCTTAAATTCCCTGAATTCATGTCAACAGAGGAACATATTCAGAAAATTTTAAGCCGGCTAAAAGTACAAGTATAACAACATAAACCATGAAGCATGTAGATTAACATGAAACATACTTAATGTCTTTGATGATTTGGTTAATTTGTTCTCTCTTTGTGCCCTTGATAACATTATTTGCACGTTCTCCTTGATTAGCAGCAATGAAATCCGGGTCATAGATACCGGGAAGTGGAACCATGGATTCCATATAAGGCCTCAATTGCTTTTGCAAATCAATGTCAAAAACCCTGGCCCTAGCCATGGCATCAGCAAGGTTCATATCACTGATATCCCATCCACCAAAAACAATGTCATCAGGGTTGACCTGCATATAGTTTTCAACAAATTTTTGGTCAATTTCATCAATCCTTAACTCAAACCATCTTAGATTCCAATTTATATCATTAGTCCTGCTGAAATCCCATTAGTCATATTCAATTTAATATGTGACATGCAATGGTTCTTTCGATTCTTATTTTATTTCATCATATCATAATATGTGACATGCAATGGTTCATTCAATTCTTATTTTATTTCATCATATATAAAAATTATAACTTTCAATTAAACAAATCAATTAAAACAAAAGGGGTTTAAGAAATATTTACCATTGGAAGAAGGCTCTTGAAAGGAGCATGAATTTCCTCTCCTTGGAAAGATCCAACTCGAATAGCTGAAGCTTGAGTCAAGGATCCAAAGTAATTAGCTTGTTGAATCTTATCTTTCGTTGCCCATGAAATTCCCCTGATAATCACAATCAAAATTAATTAACCATAAAATTTCCAATTAATCACAATTAGAAAGAAACAAATCAAGAATTAAGAAAACTAACTCTCTGTTAGCAATAACACCACCGGTAAGGGTTGAACCGTTGTTTCCACCCCATCCCACAAGCATTACCCTAACATATCAAACCAATAAAATAATAAATAAATCAGAAAATTAAAAAAAAAAAAAAAATAACAAAGATTATGAATGAAATTAGCGAAGTGACTAACCCCAATTTAGGGACATGAATATCGGTTTTAAATTCATATTTAACAGTTTTAGGTTTAACAATCCACTGATAAGTGCCATTACGATTTTCATGAACAAGTTCAGTGGTTTCGTAATTGTAAACGGAGTGAATCTCAGTTTCAGTGTACTTAACATTGGGACTCTCGACTTTGAAATTCTCTATAAACATTTTTGTGAAGAGGAAAGAAAAGACTGAAGGATTTTAGAGAAGAAAGAAAAGAAAGAAAAAAAAAGCAGATTCTGTTTCTTTCTTTGTCTGTGAAAGAATTGTGAATTGTTGATCGATGATCCGAAACGGAGATGAAGATGCTCCTATATATAGAAAAACAGAACTGAAGTTGCCACTGTGCTAGTCACGTGGCTTATATTGACTGAGTATTTCAGAGGCTTATAAGGGTTGTTATAATTTTGTAAGGAAAAATAAAATCATTTTTTAAAAATAAATTTTAGTGTTGTATTTGTTTGTTAGCGTTTTAATAAAATTGAAAATAAATAAAAATTGACAATGTCTTCGAAATGAAAAAGCAGTCACCAAAAAAGGAGTAACATTTTTTAAAAAGAGAGAGCAATTCAAAGGGGAGGGAAAATAAGCATTAACTTTTTCAATAACAAATACATTTTCAAATGAACTAAATTATATTTTTTTTTACAATAAATTACCACAAAATAAACTCTACTTTTTTTAAAAAATCTCTAAATTATAAATTTTCAAAATTCTTTTTTTATTAATCTGTAATAACATGTTCATAACTTTTTTAGTGAAACAATAGATTTTTTTTAATGAGAGAATATTTAACTATCAAAAGATAGATGCTTTTTTAACAAAAAAATTATAATTTTATATAGTTGTATAGAACAAACTAAATGATTTTTATTACGATCAATGAACACAAAATTGATTTTTTTTTTTTTTATAAAATCTATAAAACATTGAATTTAAAAATCAAAATTTTTTATACGTAACAAACAAACATTAAAAGTACATTTTCAAAAAATAATTTTTAGATGAGAGAGAAAAATAAGTATCAAAGATGTAAATAATATTATGTCATTTTGGCGACCGCATTAGCCTTATTACTTCGAAAATAGGCCTTTTTCAAACAACCCACTTCTCTTCCCTTAACACAAATTTGTCATTGCTTTTACCGTTAACACTTGATCAGGTGACATATCCGCCACATCAACTTCTCTCGGTGTCTCAGATACCATCAGAAACAATAAATAATCAAGCTTCCTTTATATGGTAGCTCCCAACAAGAAAATAGTTTTCTCATATTTAAAGAATATAATTTGGAAAAGATGTCAATCTTGGAGTGCTCGATCACTTTCTCATGATAGAAAGGAAGTTTGATCAAATCAGTAGTTTAAGCAATTTCCTCATACTTCATGGGCGCATTCCTCCTCCCTACCTCTCTTTGTGAGAAGATTCAAAGAATAATGAACTTTTTTTATTGGAACTCTAAAAAGAACGGTCGTTGTGGAATCAATCAGATGTGATGGGATAAACGCATTCTTCACAAATATCTTGGAGACCTAGGTTGTCGTGAAATGCAAGCTTTCAACCTATCTATGTTTGATAAGCAAAGTTGGAAACTCTTGCCAGACTCTTCCTCATTACTTACTCGTGTACTCAAAGCCAAATACTTCCAGCGAAGGGATTTCTCGGATGCCACTCTTGGTCATATCCAATCTACACTTGGAGGAGTCTTTGGAGTACTCAACAATGACTTATTTTGGGTCATATATGGAAGATTGGTGACGACTCTAAAATTAATGTGTGAAACATGCCTTGGTTGCAAAACCTCCTCTCTCTTAAGCCTTCCACTCCTCCATCGCTTCACCACGAGAACCTAACGATTAGCCACTTGATAAATACGGGTTCGATTCGTGGAATCACACTATTGTGCATTCTATATCTAATCATTTGGGCGGTGTTGCTATTCTCACCATACTTCCTTACACTTGTCCAAGAGAAGATTCATGTATCTGAAAAGCAACAACTAATGGCTCGTATACGGTAAAGTCAACATACCGAATTTGCTTAGACCTCGTACATGAGTCCACTTCTTGGTAGCTCCTTTGGAACTTAAAAGTCCTACCTTGAGTTTGTTCCTCCCTTTGGCGCATAACACATGAATGTTTTCCCACGCTATCCAACCTTACCATGTGTAGCATCCCTTGTATTGATACATGTGTCTCTTGTGATCTCTTGGAAGAACAGACATGCATACCTTCTTTGTATCTCCAAGGTTGTTGCTTGTTAGGATAAAATTGGCATCGACAACATAATTAGAAAGTTGTTCCATGTGGCAAATAACCTTACTGTCATGTTGTTTAAATTATTTAATAGGCTTCCAAACCTACTGAGGCTCTTAACCGTCATAACCTTACGGAGCTTGTTGAAGAGTCGCAACACAAAGCTTTAGGATTCCACTTATACTTCTCCCATCTTGATTGTTACATGCGCTCATGACGTCCTCCATGAATTTAGCTACAAGCGAAAAGCAAAAACTTTGGCTCACAATTCAAATCACACCTCTTCATGGACAAAGCCTCCAACATGTACGGTCAAGTGCGACGTAGATGCTGCTACTTTCAGTGACAATTCCATCCCGATATATGGTATGTGTTTTAGAGACTCAACACGACTATCGTTAATTGGTAAATCAGATTACTTATACTTCTTGGCTACCGTTCTTGAAGCAGAATCCATTGAATTCTTGTAATCTATTAAAACGGATATATCCAATGGTATGCATGGTGTTATTTTTGAAACTGATAGCAAGTCGCTAGTTCCCTAACGCTCAATGAATTTGAAGATCTTGTAACCCAAAGTAAGAGTCTCTTGTTAACTAATTTTGATTTTGTAGCGTTGTTTGTTCGGAGGCAAGCAAATAAGTTTGCTCATAGTATTATTAGAGTTGTGTTATCTCATCTTAGCCTCTATATTTTTCATAATGTATCTCCTACTTTATACTCTTTGATTATGAATGAAATGCTATAATCTTGCATTTGCTCAAAAGAAAAGTTTGTTTTAAAATAAAAAGGATAAATGTGTTAAAATTGGTGAATTCTAGGGTGAGGGTTCAATTAAGTCCCTCACCGGTGGACCACCAAGAACTCATCATTAGATTTAATCAATTGTCCAGATTATTTGAAAATAAAAATAAGAACATCTTCTCTTTTTCACACACAATCCTACCATCATCTCTTTTCCATTTGCAACATTTATTAACCACAAATATGCAGACGCTTGCTAAAAGTGATGTTAATCGGTCTAAATAAAAATTGCCCACACCATGGTGCAATTGTATGAAGATTATGGTTGTTTTTCTGCTTTTGATTCTATTTTTTTTTATTTTGATTGAATTTAATCACCAAAAAGAATAAAGGTTTAAATTTGACCAACTGATTCAATTAAATTTCCATTACTACCATGACAAGAGAAAATGCAGTCAATTTGAATGAATGTTGGCGATTATATACACGACTGAGCTTTAGACTAGGATTTTTTTTTTTATAAGCAACCATCGACTTGGAATGATTTGGTCTCATCACCCTCAATTTGATTATAATCATGTGTTATTGTTAGTTAATGGATACTTATTTTATTGATTTGATGAAAAATAATGGTTCTCACTTGTCTTACCCAGAAAACAAAACCACATACCGGATGTGCAACTTCTCAAACTGGAGAGGATATGCGCGAAGAGAAGAAAGAAGGTGGAGAGGATAGACATACAAACATAATTGTGTGTGGAAAGGAATATATGTTATGATTTTTATTTTCAAATAATGTGGTCCATTGATTCAATCTAATGATGAGTTGTTGGTGCTCCATCGATGAAGGATTTAATTGAACCCTCACCTTAGAATTCACCGTTAAAATTGGTTAATACAATTGTCTTCATTTGAAAAGAAAGAAAAAAAAAATCATGTTAGACGAAGACGGCATTTTTTGGTTAAGTTCTGCGCAAACCCAATGATAAGCTCTTTGTGTTTGTTTGGATACAACTTATTATATGTTTTTTTTTTACCAAACTACATCAACGTTTTGATACTTATTTTTGTTCTATAGAAAAAAATTCTATTTTTTTAGAAGTTAATTTTAATAGTTTTTAATTTGTAGTTTTTCATAGATTTTTTTAGATCAATTTTTTAAAAAAAAACTATAATATATTGATGCAATGCTTTTAAAAGTGATTAATTTTTTAGGAAAAAATGATTTTTTTTCCATAAAAAACCTATAACAGATGATCTATAAATTATTATTTTTTAAAAAATGATTTTCACTACGATAAATAAACACAAAATAGTTATGTTTTTATTTATTGATAATATCTCTAAATTATTAAATGTCAAAATCATTTTTTTTAATTTGCAACAAATTGACTCATGACTGAATTTGAACTTAACTTGGTTAAGCTGAAAAAAATCTATTATCATCTCATTTTAAATGTGTTCTGATTTATTTTAAATCATTTGTAAATGTATAACTTTTCACATTTGATCCTGTTTTCTATTAGTCTCTTCATAATTGTTTTGTGCAACACAAGGGGAAATTAATGAAAATCTAACGAACTAAACTTAAACTTAAATTATCAATGAAGTCATTATTGACTAATTGGATGGTTTTAGTTACATGAGGGGGCATGTATGGTGCAGAGGTGAAGGATTGAGAATATATTGAGATGTTGATACAAAACGTTAATGACATCTTCTTTTCAACATTTTCTTCAACATCTCATTATATTATTAGATGAAATTAATGCACGACACATTATTTTAAATGAAATCAATTTCTAAAGCGTGGGAACATCATGATTTAAGTTAATAAAAAAAGTGAATATTGAAAGAAAAAAAATGTTGTTAAGACCATGATTTAGCACTACTCTTATAGAGAAATGATATTTGTACCATTGTTTTTTGATAATTTTTGTAATAATTTTATCTCTCTGATACTCACATTAGGTATTTACTTTTTCTTTCTCTGTTATTTTGATTTTCGTATCAATATTCACTGTTCTTTTTAAATTAATGGTTGTCCCAAGTTGTCACAAAAACGGTTGTTCAAATAATGCAGACTCTTGCATAAGGTAGCAATAGCATGAGAAGCCAAGTGCTTATGCTGAAATGGTGTATGGAGTTCGTTTGTTTGTGAGGAAGAGGAAAAGGACAGTATTGAATGGGACCAAACAGTGGCATGCGGGGACTTGTGACACAGATTCGGGAAAATTCGATGAGTTCTGGAATCTTGAGCACTGGCGCGTATGTGCACGCTCAGATGTTACTGGTTACTAGTTATTCAGTGTGGACAATTGTCACGTACGTGCCACGTGGTATGATTTTAATGATAAAGTTGTGAAGATGATTCGGTCTAGGTGAAAAGAACAACCAGATGAAATGCCAAGTAGGACCTTCACCATAGGCCACTTATATTATTGGTCCAAAATACACCGTAAGTGTGATTTATACTCTCTCATTCACATACTAATAAGTTTCGTTTTAGTTACTCCAAGAGAGAATCGAAACGAATAAAGTAGCAGGACCTTCACCATAAGTGTGACCGCTTTTCATCACTTTCCAACACATAATTTTTATTTTTGTTCCTTTATCTAATGCTATAAGAGCACTCTTTAACATTTCCCATATAAATATTCAGATTAAGTTAGCAGGTTGATTTGAGCGAGTAATGAAATAATGTATATTGCTTCTGGATGAAGAAACTCTATTATTCTTTGAAATCATTTACAAGAAATAACAAAAAATGTTGAAGAGGATGTTTATCAAATGTATGAATCTTCTCTTCAACGTTTGATCATGATCATGTGATCGTTGATGAATGTCTTGTGTGCAGTGTTGGGTCTTCAATATAAAACTACATTGTGAATGCGTATTGGTCAAATCCGAAAGAAATACAATTTAAGAATACGTTCGTAAATTAATAATTAATATAGTTACAACTTTAAAGTGATCTTGAACAAAAAATATCTAAATGTTTTTTTTACAATACCCATAATAAATTGAAGGTAATTTATCCCTATAAATAAATATCTTTTCTTCATCTTTATTCTTTCTATTTTTTGGAGATATTTTCTTTATCTTTATTCTTACAATCAATTACATACAATTTTCATCTCAAAAATAACAAAACTTCTTCATCTCTTTCATTCAATATGTTATCTCAATCTCGTTTGTTCGTTCTATAATCGAATCCTAGTTGTCATTAGGGGTAAATTACACGCAATCAATCAAAGAAAAATGTAGGTCTCATCGATAGTGTTTTTTCTTTATAATCACGTATCATTTTCATTTTAAGAATATCAAATTTTTTCACATTTTTTTCATTAGAGATAAATTATCTCCAATTCATCAATAAGTAGTGTAAGTCTTACCCTAAAAAAATCATATATTTATGGAGTAAGTTAAGAAACAAATTGAAGCAAATGGTATACTTGTAAGTTATTGTTATTATCGTAACAATCTTCTCTTCAAAAAAAATTATACTATTAAACAATTACTACTTTGTTCTACCAAAAAAAAAAACTACTCTGTGAAATTAGCATGTGTTTTACGCAACTAATACTTGTAAAAAAGAACTCCGATTGGTGCGTCCAGCCATGCAAATCAAAAGAGCTAAAAAAAATTAGCTGGCCCTCCTATAACCACCCTTTTTCTTTCATGATACTTAAGGAATATATTCACTCTTATAAAAAAGGTAACTGCAATTTGATAATTTATTAGTGAATTAATTAATGGTATAACTAAAAAGGACATGGCGTTCAGAATCATGTGATATGCATAATGCAATGGCTATGACAAATGACAAGTTAGTGACTAGATAATGGTTTTGTGGTGTTATGGCTTTTTGGATGGTCAAATTAAGTAAGAGGTATACAAGTGTCAAATAAAAATTGCCATTTGTGTCCAGTAACAGTAAATCATGCATGTTCCTCTTCACATGTGGTCCCTACTCCCTTCCCCACCCTTTGGATCTTCTCTATCTGGAATTACTCTGATTCGAATCTCCAAACTTTTACCCTTTTTTGATTTATCAAATACCATTAGCACTAAAATGTTACTTAACTGTCCAAATGCACAAATCAGGTGTATAATTTGATTTTTTTTCCTCAATAAAAATACATTTTCTTCATGTTTGGCCACTGACGTATGGATCAATCTTTCTTCTTATTTGGATCAATCTAGCTCGGAACAATAGCCTCAACTTGTTGATTTCTCTTCAATATTTTGTAGTTTGCTTTCTTGTGGTATATTTAGCCATAGTAGTATCAATTTAATTTGGTGCAATGTTTGGATTTATTTTGAAATAGAAAAGCAAATATATAGATAGATTATAATGAGAAATTCTAAGTTCGTTAAGTAAACTGTCCTCATTATAAATAAAATGTAATGGATAATGATGTATAATTTAGCAAGTGTATTAAATTGTTCTTAAATAAAATATAAGTTTGTATCTAAAGTGATTAATTCAATTTCAACTCAACAATCCAATTCTATTTGTAAAATTTAGGAGGTATGTTTGACATATATTGAATTCAACAAAAAAGAAATAACTTGATTCAAAATAAGTAGTTAGAAGATGAGTAAGTCATCTATGAATCCTTTCTTATTCGCTACTTGGTAATCGGGTTTCGCGGTGGTGGAACTCCTTTAGGGCTTTTGTGGGCCACAAACCACCCCACCAAAAAAAGTTAATTTTTTTTATAGGAAAATTACTAAAATATCATTTATTTTAAATAAAATTAACTTGCGGTTCACCTTATTCTCTCAATGCACTTTACCATCACAATTTTAAGTCACTCAAAACGCGTAGAAAATTATTTTTAAATTTTTAAGGTATATAATTTAAAATTTTGATGGTTTATTTTGTGCTTAATGCTTATTTAAAAAAAATTGTATGTGTATTATAGTTTATTTTGGTGGCTCACTCAAACATTTTTTTTTTGCTCGCTAGCGGCGTCTAGTTACTACTACAATTGTTCACTTAAAATTACGATAATTAAACAAAGGGTCTTGTTAATCAGTGCTCCCAAGACACTAGTTAAGGTGCTAAAAGCAAAAAGAAATGTCAAATTTTGCATTAAAAAAACATTTTTTTAACTTTCAAAAAGTATAATACATTCTTTCAAAAAAAAAAGTATAATACACAAATTCCAAGAAAATATTTCTTTTTATAATTCCTTAACAAGTACCCGTGGACACTCGATAGCATTTCCATTAAACAAAATACTAGTCAAGACTAATGTCTTGACTTAAAACCCTCTTGGTTGAACAATATACTCTAATGATGTGCATGCCTGTGACAATCATAATCCCAGGGACAGCAGCTTTTGAAATGAGAGGTGCCTCAGAGTGAACGAATGAAGTGCAACATCGATGCTGGTTTCCAAGGTGAGGTAGGCCGAACTAGTACGGGATGGTGTATCCGCTACAATGCACGCCCTTTTGAACTATAAAATAAAATGTAAAACCATCTTACATCTTCAATGTATAGTCATTAAACTCATAAATATTTTTCTCTCAAAAAAAAACTCATAAATATTTTCAATTAAGACAATGAGACTGAGAATGAAGGAAAATATGCTATATGCACAAACACTACTTGAATTAATATCTCGAAAAATTATTGTATGCTTATTAAAAAAATGTTATAAAATTGTGAGAGAAAACTATTACCAAAAAACCCTACTTCAAAAGAGTAAGGATCCACTTTTAGGCCATTTATTAATGGTTCATATTAAACTAACTCCTACTTTAATCATATAAACTTATATGTGATAAATTATCTATTATAATAGAGTTAGGTATTGTCAAATAGTGAAATAGACTCGTAGAACATAATATCACGTGTTCGTGTAAAATAATAGAATTATCCCACATAAATTGAAGAGAATTGGACCCCAAAAAAATTAAGAGAGTTTCATGCAAGTGTGAAATTGGCATGTTTGGATCAAATTAAAATTAAGAAAGAAAGTAATTGAATGACCAAGCATAATGGCAAGTTGGCAACACATTCGTACGTGAGGACAAAATATGTCGTGCACTTTAGCCTGTTTCTTTCTTGTAATACACCTTCAATTTATTTATGGTAAAATCACACTTTGTTGGAAGTTATACAATTTTCCTTTAAAAAACTTTGTTGAAATCGGAATACCTCTTACCTATTTATTTGATCACATAAAACACGAGATTGCTCTAGATTTATGTATGCGCCCAACATTTTCTTTGAAAAGGAATGTATGAAATGATGTTGTATCATTATCCACCACAAAATTACTTATGATGCTGATGCATTTGAATCTCTCCTCTTCTTTTTTGACCATTTGTAGCAAACATAATTTTATGAACCACAGACTTAAAAGGGGCAAATTATGGGGCCAATAAAGCAAAAAGCTCAGCCTCCTTTAAAAATTACGTGTTTGGAGAATGGAAGCGTTTTCTAGACGCAAATAGAAGAAGATTGTTTTTTTATTTTTTTTATTTTTTTTATGCATTTAGCAATTGCTTACAGATATCTTGAATTATTAAAAATATTTTCGCCTATAGTTAACTACCACTCTATCACTTTTTACATGGGTTAAACCAATTTAAAATATGATAAATAATTTGTATAGCCATTGAGCAATTAACGATAGTTAACTATTATTTTTTAAGTGTTTGTGAGCAATTAGGGTGGCAAAATGTATTAATCCTTAAAAAGAATACATGCTTATATTAAAACAAAATAAAAATAATTGGGGAAGCCATGCTCTTACTAGCATCCGTCCCTACCTTTGGCTACACCTTACCAATTTCTACTCCCTCACTTCTCTATCAAATTGTTCAGAAAGCCACCATCAAAATTAGAGGTAGCAATATGATCCATCAAATTCATATCTATGCAACTAATCCACCATAACATCCACCAAATCCATCCACCAAACAAAAAAGAAGTTAATTGATTGAATTGATCCATTTAAAATTATGGATAGGTCCAATCCACCTTATTTTAAAAATCCAATGGATCACCTAAAACATTAATGATAATCCATTGGATAAAAATATATTTTAAACATGATTTTATTTAATTTTGTTAATAAATTAAAACAAACTATTTTTTTATTTATGGGGGCCTAAACAGAAATATTCTTATTTTTTTTCCTCAAATGGTTGGCCCATAAGATTAAGCCCACTCCAATTAAAAAAAAGATAGCCCAATCTTCTTAATAAAAAAAGGGGATTGCTTTTTAGACCCCCCAATATCTCTTTAGGCCCCCTAAAGTTACAAAAAAGTCCTTAATAACACATCCGGTACTTAACTACCGTATGTGCATTTTTTAAACTTAGCCTGGTTTCACCTTCGGTACCTAAGTACCGAACATATATTATACATATATATATATAGTACGAGTACACGACATCTCTTCTTGTTTTCTTCAAAAACCAACCCTTTTCTCTCCAAGCCATTTCTTCACCCAAGTTTTGATCCCCAAACAAACATTCCTTTAAGCTTTTGATGATGTTTTACGATAGCAACATGTCTTACAACAACAACACTTCTTGCTACCCAGAAATTTAGCAAGTATTTTGATGATGTTTTACAACAGCAACATGTCTTTATATTGCTCGCATTCATTATGAGCATCTAGTACAAAAAAGGGATTATATGCACACAGAAGAGTCATATGCCCAATAGCCATGTCAAGGAACTAAGAAAAAGGAAATTAAAGAAGGTGAAAATTGCAAAGAATTGACGCTAAACTACATGACTTCAAAATAAATCCTCTTTTCTTTGGGAAGTTC